>MDTG01364760.1_pt1 | contig 10473 bp, 9 predicted proteins | sample 811421 | NCBI WGS metagenome assembly MDTG01 (sample SAMN05326645, study PRJNA326480) | marine metagenome | isolation source: seawater | place: Pacific Ocean: South East | collected 2011
GCAATATTGCAGAATCATTTGCGGAATACCCACAGTATAAAATTTTTAAAATAAATGTTGACATCGAAGGAAAAAGTTGTTATAATGTACCAGAGTTTCAGACAGCAGAAGAGTACGAAGCTTACAGCTATCCAAAAATTAAATCTTTCCTACGAGGTCTGAAGGATGAGACAGTTTTTATTATAGGAGGGTCTGGAAAAATTTCTTGTGGTTCTTTGAAGATACTAGAGTCAATAAAAAACAAAGACGTATCCATTCTCTACATTAAACCAGACATCTCCATGCTTGATGATGAATCTAGAATGATAGAAAGGCTTGTTTATAACGTCATGCAAGAATACACGAGATCTGGAATATTTTCCCAAATGATGATAATATCAAATGTCGAAGTTGATGCAGTAATTGGGGGAGCACCTGTTATGGGGTATTATGACAAATTAAACGAAATGATAGTGCCCACAATACATATGATCAATTATTTTTCAAAAAACAAAGCAGTATCCGGATCGATCCCAAAGCCAAAAAGCACACACAGAATCTATACAGTTGGACTCTTTGATATTAATAAAAATGAAGAAAAAATGTTTTTTTCCCTTGACAACCTCAGAAGTAAGTGTTATATTTATGGAGTAAACGAAGAAAGATTAAAGACAGATAGAAATTTAATGAAAACCATAAAAAAACAAATCGATTCAAAAAGGGAAGAAAATGTAAATGTAACATATGCGATATACCCAACAGAATACGAATATGATATTGGGTATGTTATAACCAGAACCCCCAACATTCAGAAATAATTTTTTAACAATAAACCAGCAAAGCGAGAGATTTGTTGCTTTGACTATAGCCAATATCGGCACAAATAACAATAGGAGAAAAGAAGATGGGATTAGACATCAATAAAATTCGAGCACGCCTAGATAGCGTAAAGAACAACGGTAAAGCTGGAGGATCTTTCTGGCGACCAAAAGACGGACAACAAACAATTCGAATTGTCCCGACACAGGACGGTGACCCGTTCAAAGATTACTGGTTTCACTACAACTTGGGACCGGACCAGAAGGGTGGAGTACTTTGCCCAAAGAAAAACCATGGAGATCAATGCCCAATTTGTGATTTCAAAGACCAGCTTTGGAAAGAGTTTAACGATACTCAGGATCAGGACACAATGAAAATGGCAAAAGATTTGGGTCCACGCCAGCGATTTTTCTCTCCCGTACTTGTCCGAGGCGAAGAGTCTGAAGGTATCCGAATCTGGGGATATGGCAAAGAAGCTTATACATCTTTGTTGAATCTTGTACTTAATCCCGAATACGGAGACATCACTGATACGGACGAAGGGACAGACCTAAATCTGACTTATGGAAAACCACCGGGAGCATCTTTCCCTAAAACAACCCTCACTCCCCGCCGCCGCACAAGTCCACTTTGCGACGAGGCTGTTGGTGGAGATGTAGAGTGTAACCGATTGTTGGAAAACATTCCAAGCTTCGATAATGTGTTTCAGACAAAGACAACAGAAGAAGTTCAAGCCGCTCTAGATGGTTTTATCTCCCATCTCGAAGGAAATTCTTCGGAGGAATCTAACACGCAGGAGCTTGTTGTGAGCGATGAGACTCCCAGCGTTCTCGCTGCCTTCAACGAACTAACCGGAAACTAATTTATCCATCACTACTCCGAACCGCAGGGGGGCATGGGTTTACAGATGCCTCACTTTTTTAAACTAAACTAGAGGAAAATATGAATATTCTAAAAGAAAGCCGAGTTGTTTCCAACTCTTTCATTGTCGCAACACTACTTTCCATCACCCTGTCAATTGCCATCTGGGTAGGTGCAGTTGGTGATAGTGCAGAACAAACACAGCGACTTGCTCTTTTTGTTGGTCTTTGGGCACCAACATTTATGGGCTTTGCTAACTATTATAAAGAAGACTAGGGGGGAATAAATGACTACAAGCGAAACGGCACAAGAAGGAAATAAGGTATCGGTTCACTATGTCGGAACAATTACTGACACAGGCGAGCAGTTTGATAGCTCGCGAGATCGAAACGAGCCAATTTCTTTTGTTTTAAATTCTGGAGAGATGATTTCTGGCTTTAATGATGCAGTAATTGGTTTATCGGTAGGGGAAACAACATCAGTTACCCTAGCTCCCGATCGGGCTTATGGAGATCATCGCCCAGATGCGAACACGACTATTCCACTGTCTACTTTTCCCGATGACATGCAACCATCAGTTGGTATGCCAGTTCCCCTACGCTCTCCGGATGGTCAAGTCCTAGTTGGCAAAGTGTCTGATATCTTGGAGGAGAGCGTTACTGTGGATTTGAATCATCCATTAGCCGGAAAAACAATCTCTTTCGAAATTGAGTTAGTTTCTGTAGAGAATGAAGCAACCGCAAATGAGACCGAATAGGTGATAGCTGATGAAGACACCGTTGCGATATCCCGGTGGCAAATCTAGAGCCGTAAAATACATCTTACCTCTCATCCCCGAAGATTGCGGAGAGCTTTGCTCTCCCTTTCTAGGGGGAGGCTCTGTGGAATTGGCAGTCGCAGAACGGGGAACAAAGGTGTATGGTTATGACATTTTTGCTCCACTTGTTTGGTTTTGGGAAGCACTTTTAGAAGACCCAGAAAGACTTTCTTCTATTTCTGATTCTTATAGGGTAGAGAAGGAATATGATCACAAGGGGAAAATTGAAAGAAAAAAAGGACTACCGCTAGAATCCTTTAGGCAGTTCAGAGACGAAATAAAAGAAGAGCTTTCTAAAAAGGATCCTCAATTTAGTTTTGATTTAGCTGCAAAAGTCTATGCGATTAATCGCTCTAGTTTTTCTGGTGCCACACTATCAGGCGGTTTTTCGAAACGTGCTTCATATGCAAGGTTTACAGATAGCTCGATTGATAGAATTAGGAACTTTAAAGAGCCAAACTTGCTTGTTCAAAGAATGGACTTTAAACAATCAATAGCCAGACATCCAAACGCTTTTTTATATTTAGATCCCCCTTATATGCTGAATAAAGAGTGGGTTCCAGAACACATTGACGAGAGAAGTGGAAAAATCATAGAAGGATATTGGATGGACAGAGATAGGCTTTATGGTAAGGATGGCAATCTTCACCACTCTTTTGATCATCGTGCCTTGTACAATATCCTTACAAAAAGAAAGAATTGGGTCTTATCTTACAATGATTCTCCCGAAATTAGAGATCTTTATAGAGATTACGAAATTTTAAAAGCAGACTGGGCGTATGGTATGAAAAATGTTACAACAAAAAAGATGGGTTCTTCATCTGAGTTACTAATTATAGGTTGATGAGCATGAAAAAAACATTTAAAAGCTGGAGAGGCTTTCTGACGGAATCGGTCGAAAAGGGAAAAAAGTTTGAAGTAGTGGTTGTGCAAGTGGTGCGACTCAATGCTGGTGCAGAGGTTTTAACTGGACCCGGATATGATAGCTGGGAAGAGTGGTCCGAACTCGCCAGTAAAAATAAAACCCTTGGCGAAATGGCACAAGAGCTTTACGAAACTGCCAAGGATTCCGGCTTCTTTACAGCTTCGGACTTCAAAAATGCAAAAATGCAAGACATCGGAAAACAAAAATATGCAGGTCAGGGCAAGCCCATAGAAATAAAGACAGATGTAATGTTTGGAAATAAAGCAATTTCTATTAAAATGCCGGGAGATACGCAAGCTGATTCTTCTGGTGTCGCTGGGATCGTAACCAGAATCGGTTTAGTTGTGAACAACCTAATTGAAGAAATCGAAGACGACGTAGTTTTCGAAAACTTCCAAGAAGCCTATGAAGAAGCCTTTACAGAAGAAGTTAAGAATAAGATAATCAAAGCCTCTGAAACAAGATACTTGACAGATAAGCGTGTCAAAACTTTGACTAAGAGGATTGAGACAGCCGAAGGCACTAAGAAAAAAGTCTATCAAGATGTTTTGGAAGCACTGAAATTAGAAAACATAATTGACGAGAATTATAAAATTATCGATGAAGAACTAAGGTTCGATCCAAAAGAAATAACATCAGATATCGAAGAAGCAATCAAATCAACGATTACAGAAAATGGACTCTTGAATTCTTTAATGAAAGAGTTATTAACAGGATCTATTGGATTTAGAGACATTCCCGGAGCAGCAGCCGAGTATCTGCTATCGCCAGAATATGCATTCGATCTTGGAGATGAGAATACTATTGAAATTCTTACCAATGCTATCAAAATGAGAATATCTTTAAAGGGTGGCAGAAGGCTAAATATTGAAAGCATAGATTCCATCAAAAAAGATATGGGTTCAGAAATTTCTATTAGGTGGGATATCAAAAAGCAGAATTTGATCGACGCGATAGAGGCGGCAAAAGCCACCGCAGCCTCTGCTATAACATCTGCAGCCAAATCGCACGAACAAGAATTGAACGAGCAAGCATCTAAAGATGAAAAAGGTTTTGAAGAGATATACGACGAAATTCAAGACATTATGCTTGCTACTATAGAAAAAAATAAAGCTTGACAAACGTAAAAGCTTGATGTATAATTATAAAATGAATAGGAGTTTTGTATGACAAAAAAAGCAAAGGCTTCTGCTGGAAAAATGTCTCTAGCAGAAATTAGAAAATCTATTAATAAGCGTGCGGGAATGAATGTCGCACACGATTTGAACGAGGAAAATCCTACAGAGGTTACCCAGTGGATCCCTACTGGTTCTCGCTGGCTTGACTCGATTATCTGCAAAGGAAAGTATGCAGGAATTCCGGTAGCAAAAATTACAGAAATTGCTGGTTTAGAGGCGACAGGTAAATCGTACATGGCGGCACAGATCGCAGCCAACGCACAGAAAATGGGCATGGAAGTTGTATATTTTGATTCAGAGTCGGCAATTGATCCAAGTTTTTTGGTCAACGCTGGGTGTGATCTCGACCATCTTCTATATATTCAAGCACAAAGTGTGGAATTTGTTTTAGAAACAATAGAAGAGTTGTTGTCGACGGGTAATCAATTTTTATTTGTATGGGACTCGTTAGCATTGACGCCTGCAATTTCCGATATTGAAGGAGATTATAATCCCCAGTCGTCCATGGCGATGAAGGCAAGAATCTTATCAAAGGGTATGTCGAAATTAGTATTGCCACTTGCAAATGCAAACTGTACACTTTTGGTACTCAATCAACTAAAGGCTAATATTACTCGTAGTCCCTCGGAAGCAATGACCACGCCTTATGTCACTCCGGGAGGAAAAACATTGCCATATTCCTATTCGCTACGAATTTGGTTAACTGGGCGTAAAGCAAAAGCAAGTTTTGTTCTGGATCAAAATGGTTTCCGAATTGGTTCAGAAGTTAAAGTAAGGCTTGAAAAATCACGCTTTGGTACTGCCGGGAGAAATTGCAATTTTAGAATCCTATGGGGTGGTGAAGAAGTTGCAATTCAAGATGATGAATCTTTATTTGATGCAGTAAGTGGTTCAGACAAGATCATTCGTTCGGGTGCATGGTACACAATGGTCTTTGACGACGGCACCACAGAAAAATTTCAAGCTGCTAAGTGGGTCGAAAAAATGCAAAGTGATAAATTTCGACAACAAGTTTACAACATTATCGATGAAGAGGTAATCAGAAAATTCGACATGAGACAGGGCAGTGCTTCCGATTTTTATGATTCTGGAGATGCAGAAAACTAATTGGTAATGTGTCTGACAGAATAAAAAAAATAAAATTCGATAAACTTACCTCGGAAAAAGATTTCTTGGAAAAAGAACTAAAGTATCAGAAAGAAATGATACAATCTATCATTCCAGAGTTTGACAAAGAATATAGAAGACATGTTGAAAAAGCTGGATTGACAGATGTTTTTTTTCCAAAGAATCTTCCCCCAAAAAAGGCACCCAATCCTAAGCCAAACAGAGAGACCCGCCGGAAGATGAAAAAGAAAAAAGCATCTAAAGGGGTTGAATCTTTATTTAAGAAAGTTGCAAAAGAGATACATCCAGATAAATTAACTAATTTTTCAAAGCAAGAACAGGAATCTAAAAAGAAAAAGTTTTTAGAAGCGTCAGAGGCAAAAAATAACAATGATTCTCTCAAGATGTATTCTATAGCTTCAGAACTAGGCTTGTTGATAGATAATATCTCTGAAGAGCAATTTTCAATATTTGAGCAGCAGATAGATAATTTAAAAAGTGAGCTAGAAAAATTAAATAATTCTTGGATAGCTGCTTGGATGAATGCACCAGAAGGGTCAAAAAACGCAGTTATGTCTAACTATTTAGGATACGTTCTTTCAACAAAACAAACAATGGATAAAAAGTGACACAAAACAAAAAACGCTTAATGGTGGTTGATGCCCTAAACGCATATTTCAGAGCTTATATCGTTGACCCAAGCATTTCTTTGAACGGCGAACCCATCGGTGGATATCAGGGGTTTATTAAAATCTTACAAAAACTTTGTAGAGAGATACAGCCAGATGAAATTCTAATTGCTTGGGACGGTGCAGGTGGCTCGGCAAAGAGAAAAGCCGTAAATAAAAACTACAAAGAGGGAAGAAAGCCGATACGCCTCAACAGGAACGTGAGAAATCTAACCGAGGATCAGGAGATTCAAAATAAAGTATGGCAACAAATGCGTCTCATGGAAATGTTAAATTATATGCCGGTAATTCAAGTTGTGAGTGACGGCATTGAAGCTGATGATGTAATTTCTTATGTCGTACAAAATAAAAAATACAAAGGGTGGCAAAAGGTAATTGTATCAAGTGATAAAGATTTTTTCCAGCTATGTGATGATGAGACAGTGTTATATCGACCAATTCAAAAAACCTTTGTAAATAAGCCTAGAATTTTAGACGAATTTGGCATTCACCCCACAAATTTTGCGATGGCTAGGGCTATTGCTGGCGATAATTCAGATAACTTAGAAGGGGTGAGAGGTGTTGGGCTAAAGACTATCGCCAATAAAATGACCTTCTTTTCTGATTCGAATTCTGTAACATTTGAGGAGTTATACGAACACTGCGAAAAAGATAATACTGGCTTAAAAGTATTTTCTTCTATTTTGGAAAGCAAAAGTAAAATTCAAGAAAACTATAAAATAATGCAACTTTATTCACCGTCTATTTCGATACAGACAAAGAACAAGATTCAATATGCCGTAGATAATTTTTCTCCGGAGTTCAACAAGACAGAAATAATAAAGCGAATGAAGCAAGATGGATTTGGAGACTGGAGCAAGGATGCACTTTTCGCCAGATTTAAAAAAATTTGTTTAAAATCTTGACAAGATCCCTGTAATAGATTATAATATAGGTATCGGAGGGTAGATGTCTAAAGAAGATTTTAGTCGCTATGGAAAAGAATTTCAAGAAAGTTTGTGTCACCTGATTTTAATCGATAGACCATTCGCTGATCAGATTTTTGAAGTTTTGGACGTAGACTTTTTGGAATTAAAATATCTTCAAGTTTTTGTAAAGAGGATCATAGAGTACAGAAAAAAGTTTCCAGAACATCCGTCAGAAGACAGAATGAAGATTATCATCAGGTCTGAACTTTCAGATGAATTAGAGGCGGTCCAAAAACAAGCTAGAGATTATTTTGCAAGAATTTATCGCTCGGACGTAGAAGGTGCAGAATATATCAAAGCGACATCTTTAGATTTTTGTCGAAAACAAAACTTGAAAAAAGCAATGATTAAATCAGTCAAGCTTCTGGAAGATCATTCTTTTGATGAAATCTCTAGTGTAATCAATGATGCAATTAAGCTGGGATCTGATTCAAACTTCGGGCATGATTATATTCGAGACTTTGAACAAAGATTCTTATTTAAGGCTAGGAACCCTGTGGCAACTGGCTGGGACGAGATAGACAAAATAACACATCAGGGCTTAGGTAACGGAGAGTTGGGGGTTGTTATTGCTCCGACTGGAGCCGGAAAGAGCATGGCTCTGGTCCACTTAGGTGCCCAAGCACTAATAGCTGGAAAAAATGTAATATATTATACCCTAGAACTTTCGGATACGGTTGTGGGTTCAAGGTTTGATAGTTGTATCACAAATGTTCCCTTGGATTCACTAACCTCTTTTAAGGAAGAGATCTACGATAAAATTCAAGATTTGGAAGGAAAACTTATTGTAAAAGAATACCCAACAAAGTCTTCTTCTCCTGTCACACTGAAAAGCCATTTAGAAAAAGTTATTAACCGAGGATTCAAGCCTGACGTCATTATTGTGGATTATGCTGATCTTTTACGCCCAACTTCCGGATTAAGAGAGAAAAGACACGAATTAGAGACTATTTATGAACAGCTTCGCGGTTTGGCACAAGAATTTGAATGCTGTCTTTGGACAGCAAGCCAAACAAATCGTTCTGGATTAAACGCGGAAGTTATCACAATGGAATCTATTTCAGAGGCTTTCAATAAATGTTTTGTAGCAGATTTTATTTTTTCAATTTCCAGAACAGCAGAGGACAAGTTAAATAATCAAGGGAGAGTTTTTGTCGCAAAAAATAGAAATGGTCCAGATGGATTGATATTTCCAATTTTTATGAGCACCGCCAACATCACAATCAATGTACTCCCGTCCAGCGGAGAAACAATAGGTGAAGTACAGAAAGATGCTAAACGAAGACAGGAACAAAAACTTGTAAAACTATACAAAAAGAACAAGAAGGAGAGTTAGGATGTCATTAAACAGTTTACAAGAATACACAAGAATTGCAAAATACGCCAAGTATTTGCCAGAGGAAAACAGGAGGGAGACTTGGGCAGAGCAAGTCGATAGAGTTTTCGAGATGCATAGAGAGTATTTCCAAGATTACCCAGAGGTGATGGAGCACATTGATTTTGCAGAGTCAGCAGTTCTTAAAAAGGATATTCTCGGCTCACAAAGAATTTTGCAGTTTGGTGGTACACCAATTTTTAAACACAATGCACGAGTTTATAACTGTGGGTTTGGTCACATCAACCGCCCAAGAGCATTTCAAGAATTGATGTACTTGCTTCTTTGCGGCTGCGGCATTGGGTTCTCTGTTCAAAAACATCACGTTTCACAACTCCCGCCAGCAACAAAACGGGGAGAAATCATTGAAAAGACCTATCTAGTACCAGATACTATTGAGGGGTGGGCCGATGCTATTGGCGTTCTTATTGCAAGCTATATGGGTGGAATCCCAGAATTTGATGAGTATATCGGTGAAAAGGTGGTCTTTGATTACTCGAATATCCGCCCAGCAGGTGCTCCCTTATCTTCAGGCTCTAAGGCTCCCGGCCCAGATGGTCTTCGTCGTTCTATCAATAAAATTGAAGCAATCTTTGAAAAAAGCCTTTCGGAAGCCAGAACAGTAAAGATGCGACCAATCGATGTTTATGACATCATTATGCACGCTGCTGACGCAGTTATTTCTGGCGGTGTCCGACGTTCTGCTACTATCGCTCTATTTTCTCCAGACGACGAGGAAATGGCAGCGGCAAAGACCGGAAACTGGTTTATTGAGAATCCACAGCGAGGCAGGTCAAATAATAGTGCGTTGTTGGTTAGGGATGAAACTTCCAAGGAGACATTTAATAAATTGATGTCTTGCGTTAAAGAATACGGAGAGCCGGGTTTCGTTTGGGCAGAAAGTACAGAGATGGGCTTCAACCCATGTGTAGAAATCGGCTTGTACCCAGTAGACGTTGAAACTGGCAAGTCTGGGTGGCAGTTTTGTAACCTTGCAGAGATTAATGGAAAGCGAGCCAATACAGAAGAAAAGTTTTATCAGGCATGCAAAGCTGCCGCAATTGTGGGAACGCTTCAAGCAGCTTATACTAGCTTTCCTTACGTTGGAGAAACAACAGAGAGAATTACTCGACGTGAAGCTCTGTTGGGTGTTTCTATTACAGGCATGATGGATAACCCTGACGTACTATTCGATTCGCAGATTCAGCGTAACGGTGCGAAAATTGTTAAAGAAACAAACAAAAACATCGCTGCTATCATTGGTATTAACCCGGCAGCAAGAACAACCTGTGTCAAGCCAGCAGGATCAACAAGTTGTATCCTCGGCACCGCTAGTGGTATTCACCCTCATCACGCCAAGCGGTACTTCCGTCGCGTACAGGCAAACATCCAAGAAAACCCAGTTCAACATTTTAAGAAAATCAACCCTAGAGCAGTTGAAACATCAGTTTGGGATCCTAATGGGGTGACAGAAGTTATTACTTTCTTGTGTGAGGTTCCGGTAGGAGCAAAGACAAAGAACCAAATTGATGCATCGAAGTTGCTAGAAAGTGTTAAGTTGACGCAACAGAATTGGGTTCGTTACGGAACAAACAAAGAACTCTGCACACAGCCTTGGTTAAGTCACAATGTATCGAATACCATCCACGTTCGCCAAGATGAGTGGAGTTTGATTGAGGATTACATTTATAAGAATAAAAAATATTTTGCTGGCATATCTTTGATTCCTAACTCTGGCGACAAGGATTACCCACA
>MDTG01096341.1_pt1 | contig 10472 bp, 8 predicted proteins | sample 811421 | NCBI WGS metagenome assembly MDTG01 (sample SAMN05326645, study PRJNA326480) | marine metagenome | isolation source: seawater | place: Pacific Ocean: South East | collected 2011
CAGGAACTCGATCGTGCCTGCACCGCGATAGCCCATTTCGGCCATGGCATTGGCAACGATGCCGCCCATGCGCATCCGCTCTTCCTGCGTGATGACGGGGGAGGGGGCTTCCTCGAACACTTTCTGGTGGCGGCGTTGCAGGCTGCAGTCGCGCTCTCCCAGATGGATGGCATTCCCGCGTCCATCGCCGAACACCTGGAATTCGATGTGACGCGGATTGCCGAGGTACTTCTCGAGGTACATGGTATCGTCGCCGAACGCGGCCTTCGCCTCGTTCATGGCCTGTTTCACCAGACCTTCGAGCTGGTCCTCGCTCGGCACGACCTTCATGCCGCGACCACCGCCACCGGCGGCAGCCTTGGCCAGCACGGGATAGCCGATCTCCTTGGCAACCCGCCGCATCTCGTCGAAATCGGAGACGGCACCATCGCTGCCGGGAACAAGCGGCAGACCCAGGGCTCCGGCGGTTTTCTTGGCCTGCACCTTGTCGCCCATCGTCCGAATATGTTCGGGCTTGGGGCCAATCCACGCGATGTCATGCGCTTCGACGATATCGGCGAACTTGGCGTTTTCGGAGAGGAATCCGTAGCCGGGGTGGATTGCATCCGCGCCGGTAATCTCGGCGGCGGAAATGATCGCGGCGTGGTTGAGGTAGCTTTCGGTTGCGGACGGCGGACCGATGCACACGGCATGGTCGGCCAGCCGCACATGCATGGCGTCGGCATCGGCAGTGGAGTGCACCGCAACTGTCTCGATACCCATTTCGTGCGCAGCGCGGTGGATGCGAAGCGCGATTTCGCCCCGGTTGGCGATCAGGATGCGGGAGATGCCCATTGCTCAGCGTCCCTCTTATGCAACGATGACGAGCGGCTGGTCGAATTCCACCGGTTCGCCGTTGCCGATCATCATGTCCTTCACCGTGCCATCCTTGGGCGCGGTGATCGGGTTCATCACTTTCATGGCCTCCACGATCAGCAGGGTATCGCCCTTCTTCACGCTGTCGCCGACGCTGACAAAATTGGCTGAGCCGGGATCGGGCGCGAGGTAAGCGGTGCCCACCATCGGCGATTTCACGGCATTGGCCATGTCGACGGGAGCGGCTTCTGCCGAAGCTGCACCAGGTTCGGGTTGTTCCGCGGGAGCCGGGGCCGGCGCCGCAACAGATACCGGTGCTGGCGCAGGCGCTGCGGGAGCCGCAGCAGCGGCGCGCGAGACGCGAATCTTGCGATCGTCGTCTTCCACCTCGATCTCTGTAAGGCCGGTTTCGGCCAAGATATCGGCCAGTTCGCGCACCAGCGCGGTGTCTACGTCAAGTCCACCCTTGCGGGCGGCATCGCCCTTGCGTTCAGGCATGTAATCCCCGTTTCTGCGACCGTTGTCTGGATTGCCACGGCGCTAACCCTAGTCGCGCCGCAAGGCAAGTCTGACAGATTTGTTAAAGCTTGGAAGCGGCGTCCAGCGCCAGCTCGTATCCGTATGCGCCGAAACCGGCGATGGAGCCGAGTGCGGCCATGCCGACGTAGCTCTTGTGGCGATAGGCCTCGCGCGCGGCGGGATTGGAAATATGGACCTCGATCACCGGGGTCTTGATGCCCTTGATCGTGTCGTAGATCGCCAGGGAAGTGTGGGTGAGAGCGCCTGCATTCAGGATGATGGCCTTCGCGCCTTCGGTCTGGGCTTCCTGCATCCAATCGCACAGGTGGCCTTCGTGATTGGACTGGCGCATGTCGATCTCTATGCCCAGCGGCTTGGCGCGATCTTCGAGACGGGAGGCGATATCGTCCAGCGTGTCGGCCCCGTAGATGTCGGGCTCGCGCACGCCGAGCAGATTAAGGTTCGGTCCGTTGAGTACGTAAATGGTATCAGTCATGCATCAGCCCTTAAACGCTTGGACGGGGGCGGGCCAAGGGCTGATTGCACGAAAGCGGCAGGAAAGCCGGTCTACTTCTCCACGCCTTTCACCTTGCCCCACTGACGGGCGGCGGTGTAGCCGAGATAGCCGGTGCCGAAGAGCGCATAGAGCGGTTCGGGCAGACCGCCGAGATAAGCGTTCATGCCCTGCGCGATCTCCTGGGCGGTGATGGGGGAGAAAGCCGAAAGCACGCCCATCGGCAGGGCGGTAAGCAGCAGGATGTACATGACGTAAAGGAAGCTCGGCCGGGCGCGGCTTGTCCACGGGTCGCTGGAACTGGCCTCTGCCACGATGGCGGAAAGGCGCGCCTCGATCTGCTGCATTTCATGCGTGCCTTCGAGCTTGATCAGTTCAATCTTGGCGCGCTCGCGCGCTTCCTTGTCGGGGATCACCTTGTCGATGATAGAGGCGATGGGGCCGATGAGCGATTCGAGTATGGCCATGTGTCTGATCCCGTTGGCTGTTTGAGTCGCAGGTGGGCCTGCTCCCTTCCGAACTGCGTAGGAAAGGACTTCCTTTTGCGGTGGATTGATCGCGATGCCCGGATCGGCAACAGTGCGACGGCCAAGATGGGAGACTGTAGTGCAGGCTGTTGAACGATACTCTACCGGTGCGATCATCCTGCACTGGCTGATTGCCTTGTTCCTTGCGGGAGTGATCGCGCTTGGTTTTGCCATGCCAAAAGACGCCAGTGGTTTTGCCGAATACCAGCTCCACAAGAGCATCGGCATCACCATCCTCGCGCTAAGTCTGGTGCGCCTTGGCTGGCGCGTGACCCATCCCCGGCTTGCCTCAGTGGAAGGAGGCGCGACCGGCGTTCTCGCGGGCGCGGTCCATCTGGGTTTCTATGTTTTCATGATCGCCATGCCGCTGACGGGCTGGGCACTGGTATCGACCGATCCGTTGGACGTGCCCACCATTCTGTATGGCGTAGTGCCCCTGCCGCATCTGCCGCTGGGCGAGGGATTGAACGACTTGGCGAAAGACGCGCACGAATGGCTCGCCTGGGGCGGTGTGGCGCTGTTCGTGCTGCATGTAGCAGGTGCCTTGCGCCATCATTTCCTGCTCAACGACAACTTGCTCGCGCGCATGACGTTCGACGGCAAGGCGGACCGGGCGCTGGGCGCGGGCGGCGCTATTGTTGCCGTGGGCCTGATCACCCTGTTTTCGGTCGGCGGGGAGGCGCCCGAGGAAGCCACCCGGCCGGAGCAGGCCGAAGTGGCGCTGGCCGATGCCGGAGCCGTGGAGGAAGCGTCTGGCGACGTGAAGGATGATGAAAGCGAAGTCGAAACTCCTGTCGAAGAGGAGGCGATGCCGACGGAAGATGCCGATGAGGCAGTGGCGGAACCGGAAACCGCGGCGGCAGAACCCGCAGGACCGCCGCCAAGCTGGGCCATCCAGCCGGGCGGTTCGCTGCGATTCACCGCGACGAATTCGGGCGCGGCGCTGAACGGCAGTTTTGCAAACTGGTCCGGCGATATCGCGATGGACCCCGAGGCACCGCAAAGCGCGGAGATTACCATCCGCGTCGACCTCGCCAGCGCGACCCTCGGCGATGCGACGCAGGATAACATGCTGCGCGGCGGCGATTTCTTCGATACCGCGTCATTCCCGCAGGCCGTGTGGCGCAGCACGGCCGTGCGCCGGGTGTCGGGCAATCGCTACGAGGCAGACGGCACCTTGTCCCTGAAGGGTGTCAGTCGTTCGCAGCGTATCACCTTCACGCTTCAGGGCAGCGGCAACCGCCGTTCCGTGCAGGGCAGCGCGACGATTGATCGCAACGCATTCTCGGTCGGCACGGGCTCCAGCGCGGAAGGTCTTGCAGGGGCTGTCGAGGTCAGTTTCGCGTTCGATGCAACTTCTTGATGCCGCGCTGCGTTGAAACAACGCCCCGCGTCTGTATGAGACTGGTTTCATGAGTGACGATATTTCCAAAGCCGACTGGCAAGCAAAGGCCGACAAGGAAGTCAAAGGCCGTAACCTGACGTGGCACACGCCGGAGGGGATTGCCGTGCAGCCCTTGTATACGGCAGAAGATGCGGAGGGGCTGGACCCGGGCCTGCCCGGCTTCGCCCCCCATACGCGCGGGCCATATGCCAGCATGTACACGGGCCGCCCGTGGACGATCCGGCAGTATGCGGGCTTTTCGACAGCGGAGGAATCGAACGCGTTCTACCGTCGCAACTTGGCGATGGGACAGAAGGGCCTTTCGGTCGCTTTCGATCTTGCCACCCACCGCGGCTACGATTCGGACCACCCGCGCGTCCGCGGCGACGTGGGCAAGGCTGGTGTGGCGATCGACACCGTGCGCGACATGGAGATCCTGTTCGATCAGATTCCGTTGGACGAGATGAGCGTTTCGATGACGATGAACGGCGCGGTGATCCCGGTCATGGCGTTCTACATCGTGGCGGCAGAGCGGCAGGGGGTGAGTCAGGAAAAGCTGAGCGGCACCATCCAGAACGACATCCTGAAGGAGTTCATGGTCCGCAACACCTACATCTATCCGCCAGCGCCATCGATGCGGATCGTGTCGGACATCATCGCCTACACCAGCCAGCACATGCCGCGGTTCAACTCGATCTCAATCAGCGGCTATCACATGCACGAGGCAGGCGCGACGGCGGTGCAGGAACTCGCTTTCACCATTGCCGACGGCAAGGAATACGCCAAGCGCGCGATGGATACGGGCCTCGACATCGATGCCTTCGCGCCGCGCCTGTCGTTCTTCTGGGGCATCGGCATGAACTTCTTCATGGAGATCGCCAAGATGCGCGCCGCACGCCTGCTGTGGCACGAGGTGATGACCGAGCTTGGCGCGAAGAACGCAAAGTCCAAGATGCTGCGCACGCACTGCCAGACGTCTGGCGTGTCGTTGCAGGAGCAGGACCCCTACAACAACGTCATCCGCACCACGCTGGAGGCGCTGTCTGCCGTGCTGGGCGGCACGCAGTCGCTGCACACCAATGCGCTGGACGAGGCCATCGCGCTGCCGACAGACTTTTCCGCCCGCATCGCCCGCAACACGCAGCTGGTGATCCAGGAGGAGACGGGCATCTGCAACGTCGCCGATCCGCTGGGCGGCAGCTACTATATCGAGGCTCTGACGAAGGAGATCGCCGACAAGGCCCGCGAACTGCTGGCCGAGGTGGACGATGCTGGCGGCATGACCGCCTACGTTGCCAGTGGCGCGCCCAAGGCGGCCATCGAATCCGCCGCTGCCGAGAAGCAGGCCAAGGTCGACAAGGGCGAGACGGTGATCGTCGGCGTCAACAAGTACCGCAAGGCCGAGGAAGACCCGATCGATACGCTGGATATCGACAACCACAAGGTCCGCGCATCGCAGGTTGCCCGCATCGAGAAGGTGCGGCAGTACCGCGACGAGGAGCAGGTGAAGGTCGCACTCGCCAACCTTACGCGCGGCGCGCAGGTGAACCGGGCGGAGAACGAGGCGCTGCTGAAGGATGGCCGCGACGAAAAGGGCGTGCCGCTGCCGCCCTCGCAGCTGGAGAAGTTCGCCGCCGACAGCGAGACGAACCTGCTGGCACTCGCCGTGGAAGCCGCGCGCGCCGACGCGACGCTGGGCGAAATCTCCGCCGCGATGGAAGAGGCTTTCGGTCGTTACGACACGATCCCGACACCGGTGAAGGGCATATATTCCAGCGCCTACGAAGGCGATGCGCGTTACGGGCAGGTGGTCGAAGGGGTGGAGGCCGTGGCCCGCCGCCTCGATCACAAGCCCCGCATCCTCGTCGCCAAGATGGGGCAGGACGGGCACGATCGCGGGGCGAACGTGATCGCCAGTGCCTTTGCCGACATGGGGTTCGAGGTGATCAGCGGCCCGCTGTTCCAGACGCCGGAGGAAACGGCGAAGATGGCGCTGGAGCACGAGGTCGATGCCGTGGGTGCTTCATCGCTCGCGGCAGGTCACAAGACGTTGATCCCCGAACTGATCGAACACCTGAGGGACGCAGGCCGCGCCGATATCAAGGTGGTGGCAGGCGGCGTGATCCCGCAGACGGACTACGACTTCCTGAAGAAAGCGGGCGTGCAGGGCATCTATGGCCCCGGCACTAACGTGGTTGAAGCAGCTGCAGACCTGCTAAGGCTGCTGGGCCACAACATGCCGCCTGCGGGTGATGAAATGGTGGCGGCCGAATAAGCCGCGAGGGGAGAGGACATGACCGACAAAAGAATCGAAACGCTTACGATCCACGCCGGGCAGCAGCCCGATCCGACTACCAATGCGCGGATCACGCCGATCTACCAGACGGCGAGCTACGTCTTCAACGATGCCGAACACGCGGCGAACCTGTTCGCGCTGAAAGAATTCGGCAACATCTACAGCCGCATCATGAATCCCACCAATGATGCGCTGGAGCAGAAGATTGCCGCGCTCGAAGGCGGCGTGGGGGCGCTTGGGGTCGCTTCGGGCCATGCGGCGCAGCTGATTGCCTTCCACACGCTGATGGAACCGGGCTGCAACATCGTGGCGGCGAAAAAGCTGTATGGCGGATCGCTGAATCAGATGGGCGAAGCGTTCAAGAAGTTCGGTTGGGAAACCCGCTTCGTCGATACAGACGATGTCGAGAACGTACGCGCGGCGATGGACGACAAGACTCGCTGCGTGTTCATCGAAAGCCTCGCCAATCCGGGCGGCGTCGTCACCGATATCCAGGCCATCGCCGATATCGCTCACGAGGGCGGCGTGCCGCTGATCGTGGATAACACCATGGCCAGTCCGGCGCTCTGCCGCCCGTTCGAGCACGGCGCGGATATCGTGACGCATTCCACCACCAAGTTCCTGAACGGCCACGGCAATGCTATTGGCGGCGTGATCGTGGACAGCGGCAAGTTCGACTGGAAAGCGCAAGGCGACAAGTTCCCCAGCCTGACCCAGCCTAACGGCAGCTATCACGGCGCGGTGCTGGTGGACGCTCTGGAACCCATCGGCCCCATTGCCTTCATCGTGGCCTGCCGCGTGCTGGGCCTGCGCGATCTTGGCCCCGCGATGGCCCCGCAGAACGCGTGGCTGGCACTGACCGGCATGGAAACGCTGGCCCTGCGGATGGAACGGCACTGCGACAACGCGCTGGCGGTGGCCAAGTGGTTGCAGGCACACGAGAAGATCGACTGGGTCAGCTACGCCGGGCTGGACGATAACAAGTACAAGCCGCTCGCCGACAAATACCTCGGCGGCAAGGGCGGGGCGGTGTTCACCTTCGGCGTAAAGGGCGGCTACGAAGCGGGAGTGAAGCTGGTGCAGGGCGTCGAACTGTTCAGCCACCTCGCGAACATCGGCGACACGCGTTCGCTTATCATCCACCCGGCCAGCACGACGCACAGCCAGCTGGAAAACGATGCGCTGGTGGCGGCGGGCGCCGGCCCGGACGTGGTTCGCATTTCCGTCGGCATCGAGCATGTCGATGATATCATTGCTGATCTCGAGAAAGGCCTGGCCAACATCTGATGTTCAAGAAAATCCTCATCGCCAACCGGGGCGAGATCGCGTGCCGGGTTATCAAGACTGCGAAGGCCATGGGTATCGAGACCGTGGCGGTCTATTCCGATGCCGATGCGCGCGCGCCCTTCGTGCAGATGGCGGACGAGGCGGTGCACATCGGCCCGCCGCCTGCCAACGAGAGCTACCTGCTCGCCGACAAGATCATCGCTGCCTGCAAGCAGACGGGCGCCGAGGCGGTGCATCCAGGCTATGGCTTCCTCTCCGAGCGCGCGAGCTTCGTGAAGGCGCTGGAGGCGGAGGGCATCGCCTTCATCGGCCCGCCCGCAAAGGCCATCGCGGCGATGGGCGACAAGATCGAGTCCAAGAAGCTCGCCAAGGAAGCGGGCGTCAACACCGTGCCCGGCTCCGAGGATGCCATCGACACCACCGAGGAGGCGCTGAAGGTCTCGAACGCAATCGGCTACCCGGTGATGATGAAGGCCAGCGCGGGCGGCGGCGGCAAGGGCATGCGCCTTGCGTGGAACGACAAGGACGTGGAGGAAGGCTTCGAGGCGACCAAGCGCGAGGGGCTGAACTCCTTCGGCGATGACCGCGTCTTCATCGAGAAGTTCATCGAGGACCCGCGCCACATCGAGATCCAGGTGCTGGGCGACAAGCACGGCACGGTGCTTTATTTGAACGAGCGCGAATGCTCGATCCAGCGCCGCCACCAGAAGGTTGTCGAAGAAGCGCCGTCGCCGTTCGTCACGCCCGAAATGCGCCGCAAGATGGGCGAGCAGGCGGTCGCGCTGTCGAAGGCCGTGGGCTACCACTCGGCGGGCACGGTGGAGCTGATCGTATCGGGTGCAGACCCGACCGGCGAGAGCTTCTACTTCCTTGAGATGAATACCCGCCTGCAGGTGGAGCATCCTGTCACCGAGGCGATAACGGGCATCGACCTTGTCGAGTACATGATCCGCGTGGCGGCGGGCGAGAAGCTGCCGATGACGCAGGACGATATCGGCATTGATGGCTGGGCCATCGAGAACCGCATCTACGCCGAAGACCCCTATCGCGGCTTCCTGCCCAGCACCGGGCGACTGGTGCGCTATTCGACACCGGTCGAGCCGTGGGCGGGCGACCTTCGCGGTGTTGCCCAGAAGAACGGCGGGGGCGTACGCTTCGACTCAGGCGTCAAGGAAGGCGGCGAGGTGTCGATCTTCTATGACCCGATGATCGCCAAGCTGGTGACCTGGGGGAAAACCCGCGACGAGGCCGCCGACCTGCAGATCGCGGCGCTGGACGCCGTCGAACTGGAAGGCCTCGGTCACAATGTCGATTTCCTCTCCGCCCTGATGCAGCACCCGCGTTTCCGTTCGGGTGAACTGACCACGGGCTTCATTGCCGAGGAATACCCCGAAGGCTTCGAAGGCGCGGCGACGACCGAAGAACGCCTTCGCGTGATCGCGGCGATAGGGGCTGGCATCGAGTTCACCCACCAGGCGCGCCAGCGGCAGATCAGCGGGCAACTGGACGGTCCCTTGCCGGTCACGCCCGCCTGGATCGTTCGCGTCGATGGCTTCGAGCACACCGTCACGCTGGGCGAGGGCCATGCGATGGTCGACGGTCACAAGGTCGAAGGGCATTGCGACTGGATGCCGGGCCAGCGCACCGCCACCGCCACGCAGCCCGACGGTCCGACGCTGGGCCTCAGCGTCACGCGCAAGGGCCCGAACTGGGCAATCAACACGCATGGTCGCACCTACATCGTGCGTGCGCTTCCCGCTCGTCTTGCCGAGCACGCCAGCCACATGATCGAGAAGCAGCCGCCCGACACGTCGAAGATGCTGCTGTGCCCGATGCCCGGCCTGCTGGTGAAACTGCACGTGGGCGAGGGCGAGCAGGTGGAAACCGGCCAGCCGCTCGCCACGGTGGAGGCCATGAAGATGGAAAACATCCTGCGCGCCGAGAAGAGCGGCACTGTCGCCAGCATCAACGCCCAGGAAGGCGAAACGCTGGTCGTCGATGCGGTTATCCTCGAACTGGAATGATACCGCCCTACGTCCAGTCTTGGAAAATGCGCAACTGAGTGTAAAACATGCAACGCGGATACCGGGCCCCTCTGGCGGGCGGCGCAAGCCACCCGTGATGTCGGACCGCATCGGACAACCGATGCCGTTCGACGGAGCCGATCTCCTCCAATCGCATCGGTTGATGAGAAGAGGAGTGTATTCAATGACCACACGCAGAAATTTCATCGGCGGCCTGGGAGCCGTTGGTGCCGCCACCGTTTTGAGCGGCAATACGGCCATGGCGCAGGATAGCGCCGGCGGCATGACCCCGGCGCCGCTGGCCACTGATCTGACGCCGCAGCAGGCGCTCGATTTGCTTCGGGAAGGCAACGCGGCGTTCTTGCGCGGAGAGCAGACACGGGTGCTTACCAGCGCGCAGCGCCGGTTGGACCTTGCGCGCGGGCAGTCGCCCTTTGCCGCTTATGTCACTTGTTCGGACAGCCGCGTTCCGCCTGAATTGCTGTTTGGTCGGGGACTGGGCGAGCTGTTCATCATCCGCAACGCCGGGAACACCGTCGATACCGTGGCACTGGGCTCCATCGAATATGCAGTGGCCCAGTTGAAAACCCCGCTGGTGGTCGTGATGGGGCACGAGAGTTGCGGCGCGGTGGACGCGGCCACCAAGGTGGTGACCGAAAACGCGACATTCCCCGGCTCCATCGGGCCTATGGTCGAGCCGATCATTCCCGCAGTGCTGAGCGCTCGCGACGAACCGGGCGACCTGCTCGACAACTCGGTGCGCGCCAACGTGCGCCGCGTGGTCAACCAACTGCGCAGCCAGACCGATCCGATCATGCTCGATCCGCAGCGCTCCGGCGATCTGTGGGTGGTGGGCGCATTTTACCACCTCGATACAGGCGCGGTGGATTTCTTCGATCTGCCCGAAGGCGCGGCGTAAGCCTGCCAGACGCCAAAAAAGCAAAGGCCGGCAGAGTCGTTGACGACGCTGCCGGCCTTTTGTTGTCCACTGGTCGGGAAGACAGGATTCGAACCTGCGACCCCCACACCCCCAGTGTGATGCGCTACCAGGCTGCGCTACTTCCCG
>MDTG01134426.1_pt1 | contig 10472 bp, 9 predicted proteins | sample 811421 | NCBI WGS metagenome assembly MDTG01 (sample SAMN05326645, study PRJNA326480) | marine metagenome | isolation source: seawater | place: Pacific Ocean: South East | collected 2011
ATATTGTGGACCTACTAACTTACCAATATATGAGGCATTTTTTTTTAAAAAAATAATATTTTATACGAAAGGGTTAATTAAGGATGACCCTATAAATGATAGACTTGTTGAAATAGATGCTAGTTCTCCGTCAGATTTTCGGAAAAAATTGAGTATATTTGATGATAAACAAAGGATTGACGAACAAACAGAGGATAATTTTAAATTTTATAATTCTATCTGCAGTGAGGAAAAATTTAAGGAAAACTATAAAAAAATAATAGATGAATTTTCTTATCTTTTAAAACGTTGGAAATAAAAAGATTTAAAATTTAATTTTTTTATCTATTTTTGAATTTAAATCTTTTGATAAATTCTCAATATTTTTTTATTATTTAATTTCATATAACATTATTTATTTTTATAAATTTCTTTCCACTTTTGTGCATGATTTATACCTAGCAATGTCCCTTGAGCGTTACAACTGCTACAAGGATTATTTTTTCTTTTTCCGTTTAAAAGATCAGTTCTATATTTCTTCATTATTTTTGAAGTCCAGATATCAAATACTTCCTCTTGCATCATGTTGCCCATTGTTTGTCGTCTTTGCCAATCTTGAGGGCATAAAAAAATGTCACCATTCCAATCAATCAAAAATTGATATGATGGATAAAAACAAATTGTATGAACATCGTTTGCAATTTGGTTTCCTGTTTTAATAGTACCCGCTCGATTTGTCAATTTCACTCCAAAATTTTCTGTTTTACTATACCACCTATCTCTTAATATTATAAATTCTTCAGGAACCTCTGATTTTTTAATCATTTCTTTAAATTTTTGAATTTGTTCTGGCCCATCATACATACTTATTAGAAGCCTGGATGCATTTGCATTATAAATCTTTTGCAAGAGTTTATGATTTAGAGGATCACCATTTGTGACTATTTCTATATCAGCAACTTTAGAAAGTTTATTGATAATATATTCAATATCCTTATGTAATAAAGGTTCACCGTAACCACATAAAGCTATAGATCCATTAAATTTCATTTTTTTTAAATCATCGTGCAATTTATCAATTAAATTTCTAGACATTTTCTGATATGTATCTGGAGCAACTTTATCATCAGCTTTTGGACAAAATGAACAGCTTCGGTTACAAACATCAATTAAACTCAACTCTATCCAGGTTGGTAAAGGAATTCCTTTAAAAAGAGTTATTCCATCATCAACTATCAATTTTCTTCTATTTATATTTTTTTTTATAGTTTCTTTTGGATCTAAAGGAATTGGAGGTTTATTATGTCCTAATTTACTCATTATAATAGATCCTCATCAAGTTTTTTGTTATTTTTAATTTCTGTCTCAATAATTTCGTTTTCGTTAATTTCTAATTTTAGTTCATCATATTCTTTCATCTTTTTTTTCATAAAATTTACCGCCAATTTTGTTTTAGACGAAATTCCATGAGGTGTAAGTACGTATAAATAATTAATTTTTTTTTTGTTATTTTTGAAATTTCTTATCTTGATAAGACCCTTATTCTGTAACTCTTTAATACAATAGTTTAATTTTCCTAAACTAAATCCCAAATCTTGGGCAAGTTCCCTTTGGCTGGCCTCAGGTTTTTTTGAGATTTTTCTTAAAACCTCAAAATGATCTTGTTCATTTTTATTCATAATGTTCAAAAATTGAACATATCGTTCAATTAGTAAACAGTAAATATTTATTTTCAATTAAAACAATAAAAAATAACCCAAAATTGACAAAACTAGGAGTATTTAACGATTATTTTCCCTTTTATATTGATTTTTATAAACAATAATCATTATTGTAATGACTGAATAGCAATTTCACAAATGGGTATAATAAAAAGTAAATTAGAATTAATCTTATATTAAAAGTCGTTTAAATTGTAAATTATGAAAAAAATAAAAGTTTGGAAAAAAATTAAAAAAAGTAATTATAAAAACATAAAACATTTATTAAGTGATTTGAAAAATAAAGGTTATGTTTTAAGTCCTTGGATTTCCAATATATATAATCTTAAAAAAAATAAAATAAAGATAGATAATCGAAGTTATAATTTATACAGAATTAAAGTTAAAAAGCTAGGATTTGTAAAACCAACAAAATTAAAAAATATTTATGAAAAAATTAAAAAAAATGATTTTGATTTAGTGCCACCTGTATTGGCTTTGAGAAGTAGGTTTATTTATAAAAAGCAAAAGGTTGGAGAATGGCTTAGATTTGCAACACCATTTAAATCAATGATTGATACGGATGGTGTCCCCCACCTTCCTAAACTTGGGAGAGCACTAGGAAAATATTTCATAGAAACATATTGGGCATACCCTAATGCTATTTTTCATCCACATAATGAATTTATTATAACAAAGATCAAAAAAAAATGAAAAAATTTTTAATTAACAAAGTAAAATTTTTAAATAATTTTACAGTTTCGCCGATGTGCCAATATTCTTCACTTAATGGATGTCCAAGTAATTGGCATTATCATCATTTAAGAAACCTGGTTGAAACAGGAGCGGGATCGATAGTAATAGAGTCTACAGCTGTATCTAGTATTGGAAGAATTACAAAAAAAGATCTTTGTCTATATAATAAAACACACTTTAATTCTCACAAAAAATTAATTAAATATTTAAAGAATTTAAGAAATATCCCATTAATTTTACAAATCTCACACTCTGGTAGAAAAGGTTCTGCTGAGATACCTTGGTTAAAAAAAAATCAATCTTTAAGTAAATCTCAAAAATGGAAAACTTTAGCTCCATCTAGTATTAAAAGATCAAGGAAATGGCCCATACCAAAAGAAATGACAAAAAAAGATATTAAAAAAGTTATCAAACAATTCACCCATTCAGCAAAATTAGCTTTTAAGGCTGGCTATGATGGTGTTGAAATTCACATGGCCCATGGATATTTAATTCACGAATTTAGCTCACCTATCTCAAATAAAAGAGAAGATGAATATGGGGTTAAAGGAAGTAATTATAAATTTCAGAGGAGTATCTTGAAATCTATCAAAAAAATTTTGCCAAAAGATAAAATTATTGGTGCTAGAGTAACTGGATCAGATCACCTACCAAAAGGAATAAAAATTATCGACTGTATAAACTTGGTTAAAAAACTAAAACATGACGGATTAAATTATGTTTGTGTGTCTAGTGGAGGAATAATTCCAAAAACAAATATGAAATTTTATAAAGGTTTTCGTCTAAAAATGGCTAAAAAAATAAAAAAAGAATGTAAAATTATCACTAGAACCTCAGGTTGTATCAATGATTATAAGACTATAAATCTTGCTTTAAAAAAATACAAATTGGATTTTTTAGCATTAGGCAGAGTTCTAATAAGAGATAAATACTTTTTATTAAAAAATAAAGACTTCAAATTAAAAAATGAGATAAATCAGTACAAATATTGTTTTAATTAATATTATAGATTGATTTCCATTTTATAGCATGATTTTTTACAAAATTAATGGTTAACAAAAAAAAAATTAAATTTGGGATTATTACTTCTTCAGACAATTATGAACAAAACTATCAATTAAACAAGGAAATTTATGAAAAGATCTACAGAGTCTTTGGAAATTTTTGTATTTTAAACTTATCAAATTTTAGGTTTTTTAAAAAGAAAAATATTTTAAAATCAAAGAAAAATATTCCTTCTTATATTAAAGTTTATAAACCAAAAGATATTAAAGAATTAAAAAATATATTTAAAAATAAACAACTAATTGCTTTTAATAATTTAAGCAAAACATTCTCTTTTTTTAAAATTTATTATTCATTAAATCAAATTAATTTAAAACAAATTCTTTTAATGAATATTGGTTATCCTGAAAATAAAGTTGAAATTCAAGAGGATCAAAATAAGATTAATTTTTTAAATCTTATATTTTATCTAAATAAGAAAATTTCCTATATACTATTTAGATTTTTTACAATTATAAATTTATTTCCAAAAATTGATATCTACTTTGAGACTAAATTACCATTGATAAAAGCCATAAATAATTATCCAAGTAAAAAATTAGAAAAAAAATTTCCTTTCATGAAAATAGCTTATTTTAAAAAAGTATATAACATTAATTGTAGATCATTTACGAAAGAAAAAAAATCTAAGGATAAATTTATATGTTTTGTGGATACTCATTTTGAACATATGGATAGAATATCAAGGGAAGGAAAAATTGATCTAGAAATAAAAAAAAAATATTATGAGTATTTATTTAATTTACTTAATCATTTAAATAAACTTCTTAAGAAAAAAATTGTGGTATGTCTCCACCCAAAAAATACAGATAAATATATACTTAAGAAATTCAATAAGTTCATGATAACTCGGTTTAAAACAAATGAAATTATAAGAAATTCTTATCTGGTTTTATTTCATGAGTCTAGTGCCGCATTAGATGCATTTGTTTATGGTAAGAGGATAATTCAATTAGAAACTAATCTGCTCGGTAATTATTTACAAAATAGAGTTAATCAGTATGCTGATTTATTTGGTATTAAAAAATTAAAACTTCAAAAAACTTATTTTTTGAATAATAAAACATTAAGATCATATTTAAACACTAATAAAAAAAAATTAGACAAATATATAAAAAATAATTTGATTTCTGACAAAGAAAAACTTGGCCAAGATAAAGTAATAGAAATTATAAAAAAAGAGTTTTTTAATGAAAAGAAAAAGTAAGGCAATTTTTTTGGATAGAGATGGTGTTATTATAAAAGATGTTGGTTATTTAAATCAATTAGATCAAGTAAAATTTTTACCCCAAACAACAACTGCTTTACGTTATGCTTTTAAAAAGGGCTATAAAATTATAATTATCACAAATCAATCTGTAGTAGGCAGAGGAATTATATCAATAAATAAATTATCAAAAATTCATAATTTTATTAAAAAAGTATTAAGATCTAAAAAAATTGTAATTAAAGATATTTTCTTTTGTCCTCATCATCCAGTTTTTGGAATTGGCAAATTCAAGAGGAAATGTAAATGCAGGAAACCTGAAAATCTTCTCATAGAAAAAGCAATAAAAAAATATAATATTAACAGGCACTCAAGTCTTTTTATAGGTGATAAAAAAACTGATATGAAAGCAGCGAAAAAATCAAATATTAAATTTAAATTTAGATCAAAAACAAATTTTTACTTACAAATAAAAAATCTTATTAATAAATAATTTTTTTATCTTAATAGTACATTTTTTATAAATTTTTTTCATATCTTTTGAATGTTTTGACTTAGCGCTGTGATCAAATTGTTCTTGTTTTTAACATTATTAATATGCTTATCAATATTTTTATCTAACTTTTTTCTTGTAATTTTTTCTACATCAGAAATGACTTGATGCCAAAACTTTTTTCCATAATGACCAAAATCATTACAATACAATAAGTATGAAACTGTCAATAAATCATTATAATTTCTGTAAGATAAATTTTCCCAATTGTTTTTTAATAATCCTGAATAGTAAAATTTATTTTTCCATGAATTTGTAATTTTAAATTTATTTTCCCAAAATGTTGCCTCAGAAGAAATTGTTTTAAAATTGAGATATGAACCCTCTAAAATAGCTGACCCATGATGGGATACTAGAATTGTTTTTTTATTTAATTTTTTAAGAAGTTCTAAGTTTCTTGTAGGTTTAGTCTCAAAAATTATATTCTTTGAATTTTTAAATTTATCTTTGATTTGAAAAAAAATTTCTCTATCAAGTTTACAAGCATCATTGAAATACCCTCTAATTGTGAAATTAGGATGGGCTTTGACTAAAATTTTATTTTCATTCTTATCAAGATTATCTAATGTGAATAATAACCATTCACGCATATTGGTGAAGTCATCAATACCCCAAACTAACTGCCCGTCTGCAAAAGAGTGAGCATAAACTACATGGGTGATACTTTTCAAATTTTTGTATTTTATTCCTGAAAATTTAATACCTTTAATCCATGGTATTGTATGAGGTTTTTTTAAGATTTGTTTTAATTTATTTTTAGACTTTTGTTTAATAATTTTATTAAGTTTGATTTCCTTTTTTCTCAACAAAAGAATATCCTCATAAGATAAAATATATTTGCTTTTATTTTTTCTTAAATCCTTAAACGATAATCCTCTTGGGTACACATTCTGATAAATAATTTTTTTATTATTCGCAAAGACTTGGATAATAAGACCATTCAAGTATACACCATGATCAACGTATAAAGCATCAGATTTATCTAATAAATTAATTGAGGACTCGATGATTAAACCAGCCTCATAAAAGTATTTAATCTTATAATAATTTAGCCAAAAAAAATTTAAGTATGCATTTCTGTTTCTCAAGGTACTAGCATATGCATGTCTACCAATATCAAATTTTTTATACTTTAGTTTTACAAAATATTCGTCAGAAAATATTTTTAAATTCAAAATATTATGAATAAAAAAGAAAAAAAAAACTAATGAAATTTTTTTCTTGAAAATAACAATTTGCAACTTTTTATTTAATAATTTTTCTGAGTGTTTTTTGCAAGATTCTACCAAAACACCATAAATTCCTTCTGGATTTCTAGTGGAAACAATATAAGACATTTTTAAAAATAAATATATAAATACATAAAATTACTCATTTTAAAATAAAATTAATGAAAACAGATAAAATTATAAGTAAATTTGTTAACATAAAAGAATTAAAGCAATTATTTCAAAAACTTTATCCAATTTGCAGAAGCATATCAGGAAAAGGTTTTGACAAAAGTTTAGATCTACTTGGTAAAATAGTAGATCTTAAAATCATCAAGTTTAAATCTGGTTCTAAAGTTTTAGATTGGACAGTGCCAAATGTGTGGAATATAAAAGATGCTTACATATTAACTCCACAAAATAAAAAAATTGCAGAATTTAAAAAACACAATTTACATTTAGTTAATTATTCCGAGCCAGTCATTAAAACCCTTCCGCTATCAAAGTTAAAAAAGAAAATTTTTACACTTCCAAATTTACCTTCAGCAATACCTTATGTAACATCATATTATAATAAAGACTGGGGATTTTGTATGAAGCATAATGATTATAAAAAATTAAAATCTGGAAACTATAAAGTCCACATTAATTCATCATTAAAAAAAGGATTTCTAAAATATTCAGACGTAAAAATAAAGGGAAAAACAAAAAAAGAGGTTTTGATCTCAACCTATTTATGTCACCCTTCTATGGCAAATCACGAATTATCTGGACCTATTGTATGGTCAATGCTTTATAGAATCTTAAAAGCAACAGGTCCTCATAAATATACTTATAGATTTTTAATTTGTCCTGAGAATATTGGATCAGCAGCTTTCTTACATAAAAATAAAAATACCATCAAAAAGAACCTAGTTGCAGGTTTCGTAATTAATTGTGTAGGTTACGGGAAAGAAATAAATTATAAAAAAAGTAGAAAAGATAATTCATTAGCCGACAAAGCAGCAATTAATGTAATTAAATCACAAAAAAATAAATACTATATTCATAATTTTGCGCCATGGGGAAGCGACGAAAAACAGTTCTGTTCTCCTGGTTTCGATCTTCCTGTAGGTTTAATTATGAGGAAAATGTTTGCTGGATTCAAAGAGTACCATACATCTTTAGATAATGAAAAAATATTTTCTTATAAAACAATAAATGAAAGTATCAAAATTTATCTTGAAACAATTAAAACAATTGAAAATAATTTTGTACCTTTGGCCAGAATTCAATATGGAACACCTCAATTATCAAAGAGTAAAATTCCAATATATAGAAAAAATATGAGTTGGCATATAAAAAAAATGGAAAAAAAAACCAAAGTCATGCTAGAAATTTTGAATTTTGCAGATGGGAAATTAGATATGATTGAAATTGCAAATAAAAGGAAATTTAAATTAATAGATCATTTAGATGTCATAGAAAACCTAATCAAAGCTGGTTATATTAAAAAGAAATAAATTTTTTATTACAAGTTAAAAAACTTATCTAAAATTTAAATATTTATTTAGTTAAAATAATATTTTGGCAAAATGTTCTGCTGTTAATTTATAACCGTTTTCACTTGGGTGGCCAGGTATTCCAAAATGATACAATTTTTTAGGACCGCCAGCATTATCAAATAATTTTTTTAAATCTATTGTATTTATTTTCATTTCATTAAGTTTTTTGATAAAATAACCATATTGCCTTTGAGCATATTGTAGAGAATAAGTTCCTATATATCTCTCAGGATGAGGATGATATACTAAATAGAATTCACCTCCCCACTCTTGGGTTGTTTCTTTAGCTATTTTTATAAGTTTAAAATATTCATTTAAAGTATCAACAGGCGCATATCTGTAACTACTCAAAGCTTTATTTTCCGGAAGAAAATGTGTCAAAAAATCTCTAATCTTATAAAGTTTTATTAATCCTATATAATTTATAGTTCCTGGATTTTTTTTAACATCTCCTGCTTGATTAGGAGCTACTAATTTAAGAAGTTTATAAAGTTGTTCATCAACAATTTTTTGATTTTTTATTAGTTCTTGAGAATAGTCTTTATTTTTATATCTATTAATTTTATCAACAGACATTTCATAAATCATATTAGAGAAATCATTAGCTTCAAAGTAGTACCAAAGTACGATTTTAGGTCTTTTGCTTGCTGCATATTCCTTTAAGGCACCAATTTGCATTAATGGACCATGTCCTTGAAATCCCAAATTAAGAACTTTTTTTCCAGTTAAAGTAGATAATTGATTTGAAGTAACATATTCATCATCTACACAAGCTCCATGCACCAAAGAGTCTCCCAAAATCACTATATCAACTTCTTTTTGATCCCAAATTTCATTTTTATTTCTGAAACCATGTTTATCAGAATAATAGATTGTTCTCTTGCCAGACTCATTACAAAAAACTGTTTTTGTATTGGAAATACTTGATAATGGATAAATTGGTGATGAAATTTGATCTAAAAAAAATTTAGTTTTATGAAACACATCGTTTGGAGGTATGGTAGGAACAACATTTTCACCTTTATTTTTTAAATTTAGATAAACTTCATATTTAGTTCTTGTGTCAAATGGAAGACCAAGTTTATCTGCCTGTTCTTTTCGAAAATTTAAGTCTTCTATCGCTGTAAAAGATTTTTTTGCAAAATTTAGATAAATCTCAACAGTATATAAGCTCAATACTGTTGATATGAGGAGAATTTTGTAAGTCTTTTTAATTTCATTCGATTTTTGGATAATAATAATTGTATTAATCAAAAAAAATATAAATATGTATATGAAATAATTCTTGTAAAAACCTGAAATATATTCGTGACTTCTAATAATTTTAATAGCAATCAAAAATAACATCAGGAAAGTTAAAAGGCTAATTAAGCTTAATATTTTATCTTTTAATAGTTTGGTAATCATATCTTATCAATTTGATCTTCTTTTTTGAGAAGAAAATTTTCTATAGCTAATAAATCTAAATCTGTAGACATAAAACATTTGAAAGCATCTTCAACTGTATTGACTACTGGCTCATCTCTAACATTAAATGATGTATTGACTAAAATAGGACAATTAGTTATTTCATTAAATTTTCTTATTAATTCATAAAATTTTGGATTTGTTAATTTGTCCACAGTCTGTATTCTTGCTGAGTAATCTACATGTGTTACTGCAGGTATTGTAGATCGTTTTATTTTTAATTTTTCTAAACCTTCATATTCATTCTCTTTAACTTTAATTTTTCTACTTTCCAAAATTTTTGCAACAATTAGCATATATGGACTTGTGCCATCAAAATCGAACCACTCGCGTACTTTTTCTTTTAAAACTGCAGGCGCAAATGGTCTAAAACTTTCTCTAAATTTAATCTTTAAGTTTAAATTTTTTTGCGTTTCTTTATCTCTTGGATCGGCCAAAATTGATCTAGCTCCTAAAGCTCTAGGACCAAATTCCATTTTTCCTTGAAACCATCCAACTGATTTCCCATTACTAATTTCTTTCGCAACTTGATCAAGCATTTTTTCATCATTGATTTTTTCATATCTAGCCCCTATAGACTCTAGTATATCTTTAATCTTATCATTTGAATAAGAAGTCCCGAGATATGAGCCTTTCATCATATCTTCATTATTGGGATTTTTTCTCTCTTTTTTAAGTTCTAAGTACCAGAATGCCAATGCAGCTCCAAGACTACCCCCGGCATCTCCAGCGGCTGGTTGAACCCAAACATTTTTGAAAATTTTTTCTTTGATAATTTTTCCATTAGCAACACAATTTAATGCTACACCGCCTGCTAAACATAGATTAGCTAAATCATATTTTTTTTTTAAGTTTTTTACAATTTTTAAGATAATATCTTCAGTAACTACCTGAATCGATGATGCAACATCCATATGAAATTTTTCAATTTGAGAGTCTTTTTTTCTAGTTTTTTTGCCAAATAACTTTTCAAAATTTTTATTAATCATTGTA
>MDTG01259378.1_pt1 | contig 10472 bp, 8 predicted proteins | sample 811421 | NCBI WGS metagenome assembly MDTG01 (sample SAMN05326645, study PRJNA326480) | marine metagenome | isolation source: seawater | place: Pacific Ocean: South East | collected 2011
CAGCCGGCCTGTGTCTGCTTACCTTCAATCGCAATTAGTAGAATAGCCCCAGCTGCAGCAATCCTTGGATCGATACCCGAATTGCTGACTCCGCTTACCATTAACTTGTGAACCATCGGATTCATGGTTTGAGAATAAACCACCTTACCGGATGCTCCACCGATTTTCATAACGAATTTTTGCGGCATCAGGTAAGTGGCAAATGGGACAAACCGACGGACTAGTGCAAGTCCAAGACTATCCTCTGTGATTTCGCCAACCTCTCTGCCTTTGGTATCGATTATCTTGTACGAATCCTTACCGATTGACATGAGTGCCTTCCTCTTGATCGAGGCGATATTTTGACCCGAGGGGCCATCGATAATCTCGAAATTGCCCTTGAAATCCAACATACCCGATTGTTTTATTCTCAACAACTCTACCGTTTTCTGCTCATCAGAATAGACTCTAATATCTTCTTTCAGTTTCAGCGCCTTCTGCTTGGAATAACCAATCATATTCTGCATCGAGCCATCTGAATAGATGTGAAACTCCTCGCCTAGGAGCTTCAGCACCTTTTGCCTAATCATGTATGAGTCAGACTCAAACAAACCCGCCATGATTGCCGATATCCACCGTTCTTTTCAACCTGACTTAGGAAACTGCCACTAAACCACGCATTCTGCATGCAAATGACTGATTATATCGCCTTTTGAGTTCTTCATCCAAGCATCCACTCTGTCGCCCACCTTCATTGCTCCAACCCCCTCAGGAGTCCCGGTCCAAATCAGATCACCCGGGCTAAGTCCATACCAATCTCTAAGATGCCCCATTATCGAATCAAATGAATGAACCATGAGGTCCGTAGTAGCTAGTTGCTTAGTTTCTCCATTCAAGGACAGACCTATCTCCATAGTGCCCTTCTCCCATGGAGCCCAAGTCCCCAGGACCCCAGATCCCAGGAAGCTCTTACCCTCAAGCCACGGCCACCCCTTCTCCTTAGCTAGGGTCTGACGAGTTCTGTTAGTGGTATCGCAACCTATGCACATCTCAATAGGCTCTAGATTTTCACCTAGTCTGATCACCATCTCAACCTCGTAGTCTATGTGCTCATCAACTCTCAATGAGATCTCATTATTGCCTTGGTCATCAGACTCAACATGCGATGAAGGAGGCATAAGAAAGAATCTCGGATAATCCGTGACGTCTCCCTTTATTTCCTTCGCGTGTCCGACATAGTTTCTGAATACCGCCCAGCCCACTGCCATGACTCTCGCACTACCTACAATCACATTATCGCATCGATTAATCCCTCAGCAGGTTGAAGGCACTCGCCATACCGACATAGTCCAATGGCGGAGGACCCCTATCGTGTTCTCGGAGTTTCAAAAGACTCTTCCGATGCCGAGATAAAGAGAGCCTACAGGAAACTTGCTAGGCAGTATCATCCAGATAGAAATCCGAATGACATAGCGGCAGAAGAGAGATTTAAGTCGATACAGACTGCATATGAATCAATAGGTTCATCGGATGCAAGAAGGGAATGGGATCAACAGAGACGGATGGAGGAAATGTTCAGAGGAGGAGGCACCTCCTCGGGAAATCCCCGAGGTTTTGATCTCGGAGATATATTCTCCCAGTTCATGGGAGGGAGAGGAAATGTAGATTTTGGATTCGGCCACGATTCCGGGCAATCCGGCCCCTCTTCTTTTTCCAATGCTGATTCACGAGAAGCCCCAACTCGCGGAGCTGATATCGAGGCGGGCCTGGATGTCACTCTTGAGCAGGCAATTAGCGGTACTGAGGTAAATTTCTCTCATAGGAGGATGAAGAGGTGCCAAAAGTGCAAAGGGTCTAGCTTTGGCACCACTAGGTCCTGTGACAAATGCAGCGGCACTGGAGTTCAAACAAAGGGGAGCTCGATCAATGTCAAGGTACCTCCTGGGGCAATCCATGGTCAGCAGCTAAGACTTCGGGGAATGGGTCACGAGCACCCACAGGGGGACCCGGGAGATCTTTTGGTAACTCTAAGATTAGATGCCCAGGAAGGAAGAAGGTGGGAGGGTGGCAGACTAATTCAAGAGGCTCCGGTACCAATATCGACACTCATTCTGGGAGGCAGCGTTAGAATTACTACTCCATTGGGAAAGAGAATCCAGATTGACGTACCCGAACGAACAAAGATAGGGGATAGAAGAAGAGTTCAAGGACACGGACATCAAGGTGGAGATCTTGATATTGAATTTGTTCTCCAAGAAACCGACGAACTAACAAAAAAACAGAAAGAAATACTCTACAAACTCAGAGAAAACGGTCTATGAATCATCACAACCAATCAAATACAAGCCCTTCAAAGGTTTATCATGCGTGACTTCTCCAAGGTAGCTGACTACCTTATTCCAAGAAGGAAAAGAATTCACATCTCAGTATTCATATTCTCAATTTTAATGATTCCTGGAATTCTAGCTACCTTTGAACCAATCGATATAGAATCATATGACATGGAATCCCCTGAGCTAGATGCTAACATGGTTTTCAGGGAAGAATTCACATCCGCAGGAAATATCTGGGGATTCGGAATTTTTGTCAGAGACGCGGCGGAATTCGGTAGCCCGGACTCCGATGTTTCCATGATTGCAGACTATACAGGAGTAAATTCTGGCTTGGAACACCCAAAGGGAGGAATCCTAAATCTAACTGTACTTAGAGAAATAGACGTCAACGCGGAAACTCTGAGGAATCATAACATATCCAAATTCTTCCTTCCGATAGCATCAGAGATTTCTGGGGATCCAGCAGTAGGGATGTTAGATCTAGCTTCGGACTTTCGATCATTCATGTCCGGAAACTCATCTCTAACACAACCTAGAATCAACCCCTACAAACTAGCACTTACGTTGGATCTCGAGGAATCAATGGATCCACCACCAACAAACTGGACAGACTGTGGGATACTGGAATGTCTACTGTTTGATGACCCAGATTTAACTCAGGACCACATTGACTTAGCGGCCCATAGGATGGCCAATAGTAGCAATGGGTCCTTCCTGAGATTCCTATCTAATGATAGAGCATTTACCCCTGACCCAGATAGTCCTGTAACCGGACCAATAAATCATACAATCGGGGAAGATGGCAATCTAGAATCTGATATTTGGGAGAGAGGGAGATGGTCTGCGTCTTCTGCATGGTTGATAGTAAATCTAGATAGAGAGCAAATGCAAAAAAGCGGGTGGACATTTTCATGGAAGAATGCAACTACAGACTTTGGATACAAAAGAGAGGGGCTTACTCTAGTTACTGATCCAATCAGATACTCTTTCGAATCTTGTGAAGAAAGAGAGGAAAAAAACCAGCCTCTGTGCTCAGTAGAATGGCTCTACTTAGGAATAGAAGAAGATCTCAGAGAAACTGACAAACACATAGTCTCGCTAATGTTCGCAGAGGGCATTAATGTTGAGATCAACAGAGAACTGCTCTCTAGTGCGTATCTATTAGTCGCTATGTCATTGATTGTTGTAGCCCTTCTTTGGATAAATCTTCGAAGAATCTCCGATGTTGCCATAGTCTCAACAAGCTTAGTAGTATCACTAGTCTGGATGTATGGTCTGATAGGATGGGCCATGATTTTCGGTAAGGAGACGGGTTTCGAATTTATTTTCAGATCACAGTTTTCCAATCTTCTTCCAATCCTGATATTAGCTTTAGAGATTGATGATAGCCTACACTCTCTTCATCGCTATAAGGAGGAGCGGCGCTCTGGAAAATCAATAGAGGAGGCCTGTCGTGTCTCGATTAGCAAAGTCGGACTCGCAGTCATGCTGACCTCAGTAACCACAATAGTCGCCTTTTCTGCTAATCTCACTTCTAGCATTGCGGCTCTCAGATCTTTCGGGATAGAGGCAGGAATAGGAGTCTTGTGCGCCTTTTTCCTCACAGGCCTATGGGTTCCACTTGCAAGACTCGATATCGATCGCTGGCTAGAACGTAGGGGCAGACTCGAGAAAGAGGATCCAGACAAGATCCACATGATTCCCAAGTCATGGCTTTCTTCGGTAACTACGAGATCATTCAGATTTTATCCCCTGGTAATAGTCTGTATACTGCTTGTTACTGCCTACGCCGTTCCCCTGATGACTTCCCTGGAGGGAGATTTCCAAGTCGAGGATTTTGTCGAAGAAGAGTCCGATTTAGCTATAGGGGTCGGTCTAATTAATGAGAGATTCAGCGATGAAGGAGAGCCAGCATACATTCTTCTTGAAGCCAATATTACAAATCCAAGAGTTCTGGATGCAATCGAACAGCTCAGAGAAAATATGAATGATCATGGCCCTGAAGAACCAAATCAGTTCACTAGATCCCCCAATGGCGAGGTCGAGCTACTAGCCGTGGATCAGATGCTATGGTATCTCAGAGCCGCTATGGCTTGGAATCAAACTCCCTTTGAGCAGGCTGGATGGAACTTTGATCTAAATGATGGAGGTATTGGATGCGAAACCGTAGTAATCCCAAACAGAGACTTCGAGTTCATCTTCATACCATCTACCAATGACAGTGAATCGCTGAAGTTTCTTTACGGTTTTATGATGACCAGAGGGGTCCCAGCCAGTGGAGGTTACCCGGCACTTTCGCCTAGCATTGTTGGGGAATTCCTCCAGGTTGATGGAAAACTAGACTTTGAAAAACCATGGCTCACAGAAGAGGGAGAGTCTCCTAAATATCCAAGGGCTACACTTAGATTTGGAATATCGAGCCCCGAACAATTCGCTTTGGTGGAGCCAGCATTAATCCAGCTAGAGGAAGACATGGAGCCCCTGCAAAATCTATCAGTAAATTCTCTTAGGAATAGGGGCTCATTGGAAGACGCATTCTCTAATGAGGAGTACCCAGTTTCTTGGGCCATTCCCACGGGCGAACCGGTTGTAAGATTTGTAGCGGCCGACTCTATGCAGGATGATCTACAGGATACCATTTTCCTAGGTGTGTTGCTCTGTTTTCTCACACTGTGGTGGGGATTCAGAGATAATGGGGGAACCGCTCAAAGAATAAAGAAGAATATTTCCAATATACGAAAAAACGCTCCATTGATTTTCCTGAATGTTGCAGTTTTCGCACTAGTATCACTAGTATTGGTCGGCGATGAATATCTATTGCATTTCATAGTAATCGCTCTAGTTTTGTCACTATCTTTCGGAACCACTCCATTCATCTATGCAGCAATAACAACAACTCCAATCTTCATCATGATAATCTGGCTTTATGCACTCGTTGATCTTTTCGGATATGGTCTGAATATGGTAACGGTTTCTATCGCTGCAATCTCTCTTGGGGTAGGCGTAGACTATGTTATTCACCTGATAGAGAGATACCGAGAGGAGATAGAAGAAGGTAAATCCCAACTCGAATCAGTAGCCGTTGTCGGAGGGGCTTCCGGTCTTGCATTATTCGGCTCAGCACTATCCGACTTCGCTGGATTCATGGTAATAAACCAGTCAAAGATGGGATTCTTCTCCACATTCGGATTATTCTGTGCCATAATGATCATACTGTCATTGATTGCTAGCATGGTAATCGCACCCGCTCTAATCGGATTGCTACATCGAACCACAAACTAGGTTGTTAGTACATTTAACTAACCATAATTATAGAGAGAAACCAAAGTGAAACAACCGTCAAAACAACACCCAATAGAACTGATTGCAATATTATTTTCCAGCTTCTACTCTTACAAGCCATAGCAACCGACTCATCCACATGACTCTTGCTTCCAGACGAAGACTCATGAGTTCCCCTGAATCCATGGTAGACGCATACTTGGGTGGTAGACTCTAGAAGTACTAGTCCTCCCGCGGTGAATAATCCCAACAATATCACAATAAGAATAGTTGAATTATTGTTTAGCCCTAACTCGGGGGTCTCGCCCACGAGGAAATAGACAAAATTTACCATGGCCGCAGTTGATAACAACATTACAGAACCGTAGAATCTATTTCTTCTCCCAGTCCTAGAAATATTCCTTATCTGGGCAGAGCCGTTCATCAATCTACCTCCAAATCCCGAGAGAGTCTCTTAGCGCCGACTCAAGGTCTTTGTGGAGGAATTCATATCCAGACTGTTGAAGTCTGCTAGGAAGTACTCTTTGCCCTTCTATTAGCAGAGGCCCAGCAAGCTCTCCGAAAAGAATCTTCATTGAGAATCCAGGAATCGGAGCAATAGCAGGTCTACGTAGTACCTTTCCAAGAGTTTTCGAGAATACTTTTTGCCTTACAGGCTCAGGAGCAGTAAGATTGTAGGCCCCCTCACATTCGTCATTCATAATCAAGTGATTAATAGCATAAATTTCATCATCCAGAGAAATCCAAGACATCCACTGTTTCCCTCCTGCTAGCGGCCCCCCTCCTCCTAATTTCCAGGGAAGAAGCATCCTCCCAAGGGCTCCTCCAACACCAGCCAGAACAATCCCATTTCGGGTATTTATCACCCTAATTCCAGCCTCCCTAGCAGAATCAGCATATGATTCCCATTGAATCACTGTGTCGGTGAGGAACCCTTCCCCATGAGCACTCTCTTCTGTTAGAATTTCATCCCCCCGATTACCATAAAAACCGATGGCACTGGCAACAAGGAAGACCTCTGGTTTACTCTTTAGGGCACTAATGGTTTCAGATAGCAGTGTTGTAGACTCTCTCCTAGATCCAACTATTGCGGCCTTCCTTTTCTTACTCCAACGCTTGTCACCTATATTCTCGCCACCAAGATGGATGATTACGTCAAAACCCTCTATTTCGGAAGACTCAATCAATCCCTCATCTGGCCTCCAGCTAAGTTCCTTTGCACCTTCTTTAACAGGTCTCCTGACCAACCTCCAGACATCGTGCCCCCCTGTGTCTAGGAATGCGACTAGTTGGGTCCCAATCATTCCAGAAGATCCTGCCACTAGAATTTTCTTCCTCTTGATATGGGAGAATTTTGAGTGTTCTCTCATGTCCCTCTGAAGCCTTAACTCTCTTGCCTTGAACATCCTTGATATCCTGCTCTTAACAAGCCAACCCCCTAGAATACTATCTGCCAGATTTCCGAGAGGCCCGAATGGAACTTGGTAGGAAACCTCGTCCTTAACAGTCGTCTTGCCATCACACTCAGTCAGATTGTGATTATGATTCCACGACCAGAAAGGGCCCCTGACCATTTTATCGGCAAAGTGATGTGGAGGGTCGTAGGCAGTGTGTTCTGCAACCCAAGTCATCTTCAGGAAAGGCGCTCCCGGAGCAGGAAATCGAAAAACTCTCTGCGATCCAACTTCAAGAGAATCATCCGCACGGACCTCCTCAGCTACTTCCCAAGGAGGCATCAGTCTTCTGAACGATCCTTCATGTTCAAACCACTCGAAGGTTGATTTGGCATCTGCTTCAACTATTGTCTCATGTGTGTACTTGTACATTTTATCACCTTGGGAGACTCTTTGGAATGGGGGCATCCTCAGCCCACCTGGAGAGATATCCATCTAGCTTCAGCTTCCTTCTCGTATTTGCTGAAGACATGTATCTTACCTTCCCAAAAATGGGTCTTTCAGGTCCCCATGCCCTATCATGTCTGCCCAAGACCCAGAAAATCCCTGTGTATGAGTTCGGGTCTCTTCCATCTAAGGCCCACCTGTCATTAATTTTAATCATCCAATCAGCGGCTGTTTCTGGATCCGGAGACCATTCTAGTATCCTCTTCCCCCAAAGCATTCTCAGATAGTTGTGCATGTGTCCCGTTCTCAGAAGCTGTCTTTGTGCTGAATTCCATATCTCATCTTTCGTCCTCGCTCCTTCTATTTCTTCGAATGTGTAGCTTAATCGCTCGTCGTCGATGTGATCTTTGAGTGTCTCTTTAGCCCAATTTGGAATGGAATCAAGAGTTTTATGGTCCCTTCTGAAGTGTGCAAAATTGAAACCTAGCTCTCTCCAGGTAATTATCTGGTCTAGGAATGACTCTGAAGATTCAGAAAGTCCCCACCAACCAGTCCTAGATCCCCTGCCAGTGTCTTCAACGCAAATAGAGTCATAGGTCCAATTTCCCTTGTCAAGAACATCCTTAACAATTCTGAAGGCAGATATATGGCCAAAATGCAACCATGGAGATAGTCCACTTACTGCTGGATTATCAGCATCGTTCCTTCCTTCAGAGTAGTTCTTCAATCTGCTTTCCACGAACCTGCTGAGTCTTGAGGCAGCCTCGAAAAATCCACCTCTCTTTGACTCCACTGCGTGGACTTCGTGGTCTATCATTAGGGGCGACATGGCCTTCTTGCCAACTTTTCCTCCTTCGGCAACTCTCCATATCCACTCTAAAGGAGGAAACTCGATACCCAACTCCTCTACTATTCCGTTAAATTTTGACATGTCCATAGAAAGATCTGAGGAAACCCCGTCCATTGTGTTCTCACTAGGGAATGTAGATAACGCTCCGAAGAGGCTCCTTTGGACATGCTTACGGAAAGAATAAGCGGTTTTATGTGCTTTCTCAGCATAGCTCATAGGGATAATTCCATTCGAGTCTACAGCTTCGACACTGACTTTACACGATTTGCCGGCCCTTTCCATGACCCATCGTGGGAGATAAGTAGGATAATCATCAATTATTACTGCACAAGCCTTGGTTGAAAGCTTCCTAAGCATTCCATCTCCCGAGTCAATATGATTCTCAATCCATGGAAAATAGGTAATGCCATTGTCAGAGAATATGGAAATATTATCTACCATTCCCTGAACTACGAAAGTTAGAACTCTCTCACTCGACCACTCGTGCCTAATCGAGATACATTCAATCACCAACAGAGGCTTCCCCATCTCCAAGCTGATCTCTACGGCTCTATCGAGAGCAGCGTTGTAGTGATACCTTCTCGTTGATGTCATCCAGTATAGGACGAACTCACCTGTATCATCTAACGACTCATCATTAAGCCTTCGAACCCTTGGAGAAGACACACTGACTACGCCTCCCGTTACACTAATCACGCACTATTTTGGCCTCTCAACCATATAAGTCGGTGTTTTCTTTCCTGTTCGGTTTCAAACACCCATTGATAACCTTGACATGATTACGTAGGCACATGACTATCCAAGTCAGGAAAGATGCTGAACCAATTGAAATTGAAGCAGATGCGTACCTCCCTACAGAGTATGGGAATTTTAGAGTCAGAGTCACTCCCGATTCTAGTGGAAAAGAGCATGCACTACTATACACGGGTGACATATCTAACGGAGAGCCCCCTCTCATTAGGATACATTCTGAGTGTCTGACTGGAGATGCTTTTGGGTCCATGAAATGTGACTGTGGACCACAGTTGCAGGCCGCCATGAAAAAAATCCAGGAAGAGGGCTGTGGGGCTATAGTGTACCTAAGGCAGGAAGGAAGGGGAATAGGACTACACTCCAAGATTCAAGCGTATGCCCTTCAAGACATTGGGTATGATACCCTAGATGCAAATCTTGCTCTAGGCCTTCCCGCGGATGCAAGAGAATACGGCATAGCCGCTAAAATGCTTAAACAAGCAGGAGTAGAAAGAGTACGACTGATGACTAATAACCCACTCAAAATTCAAGGCCTCAGGAATAATGGGATTCTCGTAGAAAAGCGAATCGAGCATATCTCGGGAGTGTCATTAGAGAACTTGCAATATCTATCTACGAAGGGCAAGAGAATGGGCCACATTCTTGACATATAGGAAGCCTTTCGTAATACTGGGGAGATAGTTAATGTCAACGATGATCGGCCAGAAAGCATCGAATTTCTCCTTGGAGACAAGCGAAGGTGAACAATTTGACTTCAGCGATTTAGATGGAACCTGGAAAGTAGTATTTTTCTACTCTAAGGCAGGTTCCCCAACTTGCAAGAGAGGCTGTCTCACCTTCAAGCAGCAGTATGACTTATTCCGCTCTTTAGAGCCACCCGTGGAGGTAATTGGAATCAGTCAGGACTCGACTCAACAGCATATGGAATTCAAGCAAGAACTTGGTCTTCCTTTCACCCTACTATCGGATCCTGATAGAAAAGTTGCTGATATGTTCAAAGTCCCTGTTCATTTGGGAGCATTCCCTGCGAAATCTTCGTTTGTCATCGGACCTGATAATACTATTCACCATGTCTATGACTGGCTTTTCAGGCCTAGAAGACACGTTGCAAAGATTCTAGACTCACTTAGTAAAATTACAGAGGGAGGCAGATTCTCCTGATTTGGAGCCAGATTCTTTCCGATGCCGGACTCTCGGAGAGGGAGATCAACGCACTTACAGTATTGTCGAGGAAACCCAACATAAAGGCCAGCGAGTTGGCTAAAGAGCTCGACACCACTAGGCTGGATGCATACAACTCCCTTGAGAGGCTGCAGAGGATAGGTCTTGTCACAACAACCGCCGATAGGCCAATGAGATTCTCCAGCCCCCCACTAGATAGTGCCGTCACTCACCTGATAGAAATAAGAAAGGAACAGCTCAAGAGAATAGAGC
>MDTG01412744.1_pt1 | contig 10472 bp, 13 predicted proteins | sample 811421 | NCBI WGS metagenome assembly MDTG01 (sample SAMN05326645, study PRJNA326480) | marine metagenome | isolation source: seawater | place: Pacific Ocean: South East | collected 2011
CCTAGTTTTGCAGCTACCGTAATTTCTCTAGAGAGTTTAGAAAAAATTTTTGATCTCTGTTTGTCAGCTTTGCCTTTTTTATGCTTAATACCTGCCCAATGTGAATGTCCAGCCATGATTACTTTGTGTTTTTTAAACTTCCGCCAAAAATGAAGCTTTCAATATTTTTTGCAAGTCCATTGCTAATATCACAATCTACCACTACTCCACTTAGGGATGCTTCTCCTTTAGCAGGAAAATGTTTTATAGCATCTTTTTTTAAGAATTTGTTAATCGAATTTTGTGCATCCATGCCAATCACAGAAGCATAATCTCCACACATTCCAGCATCAGTGATATAACCTGTTCCTTTTTGTAATACTCTTGCATCATTAGTTGGTACGTGTGTATGAGTGCCTGCAACAAGAGTTGCGTGTCCATCAAATAAAATACCTAGTGCCATTTTTTCACTAGTTATTTCTCCATGAAAATCTACAATTAAAAAATCATAGTCTATAGACATTTTTTTTTCTAAAATAAACTCAGTAGCAATTTTAAAAACATCGTCACACTTTTTCATGAAAACATTACCCATAAGATTAAGTACTCCAACTTTTAAATTTTTTTTTGAATTATAAACAGAAAACCCAACGCCAGGTAAATTTCCATTCATATTTAAAGGTCTTAACAATTTATTTTCAGTTTTAATTAATTCATAAATTTCTTTTTGATCCCATACGTGGTTACCTGTTGTAATTACATCGACACCAGCATTAAAAAGTTCATTCGCAATATTTTCGGTTAAACCCACGCCATCAGAGGCTGCATTCTCACCATTAACACATACAAAATCTATTTTTTTTGTTAAAATTATATTTGGTAAGTTATTTTTTACAGATTTAAAACCAGTATCACCAACTATATCGCCCAAAAATAAAATTTTCATTTTTTTACTAATTTTTCAGTTAAAATTAAATCTAATTTTTTATCAAAATTTTCAATTTTAATTTTATTAACTTTTTGACATGAAAACGCTAGGCCTACTGTTAAACATTTTTTAATTTTAGAAATTTTTTCTAAATATCTATCGTAATATCCACCTCCATAGCCAATTCTATAGTTGTATTTGTCAAAAGCAACAACCGGTACAAATAATATATCTGGGTATACTTTTTTTAACTTAATTGGTTGGGGTATTCCTAGTGAGCTTAAAATTAGGGGATCATGTATATTCCATTTATAAAAATCCATCTGATTTTTATTTTTTATAATTGGTAACGAAACAGTATAACCTTTTGCATAAAGTTTTTTTATTATCTGCAGACAATCAAATTCAAAATTTATTGGATAATACCCCCCAATAATTTTTCTTTTTGATAAGTTAACTTTATAATTGATTTTATTTATAAATTTATTATCTACTTTAAATTCATAGTATTTCTTTTTCCTTAATTTTAAAATTTTTTTTCTTTGTTTAGTTTTTGACACTTAACTTTTTTATCAAATTGATGATTTTGAAGTATTTTTCTTTACAAAATCTTCAATTTCTAATGTTACTTTGTCTATTAAGTTTTCATAATTAATTTTATGCTCTTCAATATTTTTCATAAGTTCTTCCTGATTAAAACCTAAATTTTTAATTTCATTTTCTTTATTTTCTTTGTACTGGTAAACTAGAGATTTCAACTCTTTGAATTTTTCTTTTAATGAATGAAGCTCTTTTTTTTGTAGTTCTATTTTCTTTTTGGTTTCAAAATACTCGTCCATAACTTTTATAGATGAAATTAAAAGCAACTTATTTTCTCCAATATTTCCAAGATCAAATTTTAAATCATTGAATTTCTTATTTAAATTCAATGATAATTCCTCTAAATGTTCCTCCTGACCATCTTCGCAAGATAATAAATATTCTTTTCCATTGAATTTTATATTTACATTTGCCATTTGTTTATTTCATCTAGTAGAGTATCTGTTTCTTGATTTAATTCATCAATTTTTTCAGAAAATTGATTTTCTTTTTTTTTTGAAATTTCATAATCCTTTTTAAATTCAATGACTTGCCTTTTAAGTTTTAAATTTTCTTCCTCTAAGCTTTTAAAAGATTTATTTATTTGGTTTTTTTCAATTTGTAATTGATTTATTTGATCTCTTAGAATTGAAGCTTCATCTGTTTCTTTATAATCTACAATATTTATCTCTCTTAATTTCTGTAAGGTATCTATTAATTTTTTTTCTTTTTCATGAATGTTTTTCATATATATATCTATATTAATAAATTGAATCACCTAAGTCTAGATAGGATACTCTTTGAAAAATAAAGAACAAAATTTATCAAACGCTATTCGTTTTTTATCAATAGATGCTGTGCAAAAGGCTAATTCTGGTCATCCCGGCATGCCAATGGGAATGTCAGATGTTGCAACAATTTTATTTAAATATTTTTTGAAATTTAATCCAAAAAATCCAAACTGGATTAATAGAGATAGATTCGTTTTATCTGCAGGTCATGGCTCAATGTTGCTTTATTCACTTCTATATCTGACTGGTTACAAAAGTGTTTCAATTAATAACATAAAAAAATTTAGACAATTAAATTCAATTTGTGCTGGACATCCTGAATATCATCCCAACTCAGGTATTGAAACTACCACAGGTCCCTTGGGTCAGGGGATTGCTAACTCAGTAGGATTTGCAATTGCAGAAGAAATTTTAAAAAAAAAATTAGGTAAAAATGCAATTAATCACAAAACTTATGTTTTGGCAGGTGATGGTTGCTTAATGGAAGGTATAAGTCATGAAGCAATGAGCCTTGCTGGTCACCTTAAACTTAAAAATCTTATAATGCTCTTTGATAATAATTCTATTTCAATTGATGGTCCAACCAGCCTAGCAGTCTCTGATAATTATAAGAGTAGATTTAAAAGTTACGGATGGAATTATATTTTAATTGATGGACACGATAATAAACAAATTTATAATGCATTAAAAAAAGCTCAAAACTCAAAAAAACCTACTGTAATATCCTGTAAAACGAAAATAGGATTTGGTTCACCAAATAAAAGTGGAAAAGCATCTTCTCACGGAAGTCCGCTTGGAAAAGACGAAATTAAATTAGTAAGAAAAAATTTAAGTTGGCGACATAAACCATTTGAAATTCCAAAAAAAATTTTAAATGAATGGCGAAAAATTGGAGAAAAAGGTTTTAAAAAAGAAGTAATATGGAATAAAAATTTTAGAAGATACAAAAAAAAATTTGATTTTATAATAAAAAATAAATTTTCTCATTCGATTATAAAACAGAAAAAAGAAGCAATTGAAAACCTGAAGAATTTGGCTACGAGAAAAAGTTCGGAGGAGTTTTTGTCAAGAATTTTAAAAGAGAGGAATACATTAATTGGAGGATCTGCAGATTTAGCTGGATCTAATAATACGAAAACTAAATTACATAAAGTTATTAACTCATATAATTTCAATGGTAATTATATTCATTATGGTGTGAGAGAGCATGCCATGAGTGGAATAATGAATGGATTAGCTCTTCATAGTAATTTTATTCCTTATGGTGGTACTTTTTTAATATTTTCAGACTATTGCAAACCCTCGATAAGACTATCCGCTATCATGAAACAAAGGGTAATTTATGTTATGACGCATGACTCAATTGGTTTAGGAGAAGATGGACCAACTCACCAACCTATTGAACAACTTGCTGCTTTAAGATCAATTCCGAATTTAAATGTTTTAAGGCCAGCAGATCAAAGCGAAACTATAGAGTGCTGGGAAATAGCTTTAAAAAGTAAAAAAACACCTAGCATATTAGCGTTAACTAGACAAAATTTGAAGCCAGTCAGATATATTTTTACAAAGAAAAATAGATGCTCTCTTGGCGCTTACGAAATCTTGAGAACTAGAAAAAAAATTAATTTAACTATTATCGCTTCTGGGTCAGAAGTAAATCTGGCTATTGAGATTAGTCATAAATTGGCCAAACAAAAAATCTATTCAAAAGTAATATCTATGCCTTGCCAAGAAATTTTTGATAATCAGACCAAAAATTATAAGAACAAAATCCTAAGAGAGAGTAAAATTGTATTTACAATAGAGGCGGGATCAAAAATATCTTGGGAAAAATATATTAGAAGAGGATTATCTTTTTCTATAGAAGAATTTGGTAAAAGTGCTCCATATGAAAAAATTTATAATCATTTTGGTTTAAATAGTGAAAAAATTACTAGTAAAATAAAATCTTATATTAAAAAATGGCAATAAAAATTGGTATTAACGGCATGGGAAGAATAGGTAGAATGATCGTTAGATCAATCTATGAAAATCATAAAGGAAAAATCATAATAAAACATATTAATAATAGATCAAATTCAGAAATTTGTACCAATTTATTAAAATACGACTCAATTCATGGAAAATTTAATTCCCAAATAAATTTTGGTAAAAATTTTATTAAAATTAATAATGATAAAATATCATACTCACAACACACCAGGATTGATGAAATTAATTGGAGAAAATTTAATGTTGATTATGTTTTTGAATGCACAGGCAAATTTAATTCTAGAGATCAATTGGTGCCATATTTAAAAAATGGCGTGAAGAGAGTGATAGTATCTGCTCCATGCAAAATGTCGGATAAAACAATAGTTTTTGGAGTTAATCATAAAAACATTAAAATGAATGATAAAATTATTTCAGCAGCATCTTGCACAACCAATTGTTTGGCCCCTGTTGCTGATGTAATTAACAAAAATTTTATAATTATAAATGGTTTTATGACAACCATTCACGCTTTTACTAGTGATCAAAGAATACTTGATAATTCCCACAAAGATCCAAGAAGAGCTAGATCTGCGAATCACTCAATAGTGCCTACATCGACCGGCGCATCAAAAGCAATAGGTGATATTATACCTTCATTGGCAGGTAAGCTAGAGGGAGTTGCAATGAGAGTACCTATACCTAATGTCTCTTTAGTAGAATTCATATTTAATGTTAAAAAAAATATTTCTATTAAAAAATTAAATGACTCATTTTTATACGCATCTAAAAAAAATCTCAGAAATATTTTGGATATTACTTATGAAAACCTGGTTTCAATAGACTTTAATCATAATAATGCATCTGCAATCATTGATGCTTCTTTGACTAACGTAATAGGTAATAAAATGGGAAAAATTTCAGCTTGGTATGATAATGAATGGGGCTTTTCAAATAGAATGTGTGATATTGCTAAATATGTTAGCAAGATCAAATAATGAAATCTATAAAAAATTTAAATAATATCGAAAATAAAAGTGTAATTTTGAGACTCGATTTAAACGTTCCAATAAAAAAAGGGGAAATAACAGACACTAATCGGATTGATAAAGTTATTCCCACAATAAAATATTTGTTAGAAAAAAAAGCAAAAATTATAATTATCTCTCACGTCGGAAGACCTAAAGGTAAAATAATAAATGAACTTTCATTGGAGCTAGTGGCATTGTGTATAAAGGATAGGATAAAAAAAGAGGTTTCTCTATTAAAAGAAAATATTTTTAACTTAAATAAAGAAAATATTTTTAAGTATTCTAGTGACCAAGTAATATTGCTAGAAAATATTAGATTTTATCCTGAGGAAGAGGCTAATAACGATGAATTTTCAAAAAAATTGGCAGGTTTAGGAGAAATATATGTTAATGATGCATTCTCATGTTCGCATAGAAATCATGCTTCTGTTTCAAAAATAACAAAATATCTACCATCATATAGCGGTCTTCAGATTACTGCTGAAGTTAATGCTCTTAATAAGATAACAAATGAAATCAAAAGACCAGTGACTTGTATTATTGGTGGATCTAAAATCTCGTCAAAAATTAATGTTATAAAAAATCTTATACCTAAATTTAATAACATTATAATAGTTGGTGCTATGGCAAATAATATATTTAAATATAAAGGTTTAAATGTTGGTAACTCAATTTATGAAAAAAATATGGATAATATAATCAAAGAAATGTTTAAATATGCTAATAACAATAAGTGTAAGATCTATTTTCCTAAAGACGTAAAAGTTGGAAAAAAATTAAGTGATAAATCCATTGAGAAGGAGTTAGATGAAATTGAAGTTGATGATATGATTCTAGATGTAGGATCAAAAACAATTGTTGAGATTAAAGAAATTATTGATAATTCTTCTACTATATTATGGAATGGTCCACTGGGTTTCTTTGAAAATGAGCATTTTTCTTTAGGAAGCTTAGAGGTTGCAAAATATATAGCTGACAAAGGAAACAAAATTTATTCAGTTGTTGGTGGAGGAGATACTGTATCAGTAATAAATTCATTGAATATAGAATGTAAATTTAATTTTGTTTCAACTGCAGGTGGAGCATTTTTGGAATATCTTGAAGGTAAGGTTCTCCCTGGTATAAAAGCATTAATGTAAATGTCTGAATTAAATAAAATTGCTCTTAAAATATTGTCTAAAGGCAAGGGTATTCTTGCTGCTGATGAAAGCACCTCTACAATGACAAAAAGATTGGAGTCTGTAAAAGTAATGTCTAACGAAGACAATAGATTGCTATTTAGAGAAACACTTTTTTCTTCTTTGTCTATGAAAGATTATATAGGTGGAGTAATATTATACGATGAAACTATAAAACAAAAAGCATCTTCTGGAAAAACCATTACTGAGTTAATAAACTCAAACGGATCTTTAGCTGGTATTAAAGTTGATACGGGAGCGAAAGTTCTTGCCGGTTCTAATGAAGAAAAAATAACTGAAGGTTTAGACGGACTAAGAGAAAGATTAAAAGATTATTACAAACTTGGTGCAAGATTTACAAAATGGAGAGGGGTTTATGTAATATCTGAAAATTATCCAACCAAACTATCAGTTTCTACAAATGCACACGCACTAGCCAGATACGCTGCTTTAGTGCAAGAATCTGGAATGGTACCTATTATAGAACCAGAAGTTTTAATGGATGGCAATCATTCGGCTAAAACCTGCTTGATGAAAACGTGTGAAGTTATAGACAAATGTTATGAGGAATTAGAATTAAATAAAGTTAATTTAAAAGGAACAATTTTAAAACCTAATATGATTTTACCAGGTATAAATTCTGAGGAAAAAATTTCTAATGAAGAAATAGCAGAACTTACTTTAGAATGTTTAAAAAAATGTGTACCAACTGAAGTTCCAGGTATTGCTTTCCTTTCAGGCGGTCAAACAGAAATTGAAGCTACGGCTAATTTAAATCAAATAAATATTAAAAATGATACCAATTTTATAATGACTTACTCCTATGGAAGAGCGTTACAGCAAAGTGCTTTAAAATTTTGGTCCAAAAATATAAAAAATATAAATGGGACACAGAAAATATTTGATCACAGGGCTAAAATGTGTTCCTTGGCTGCACAAGGAAAGTGGTCGGAAAATCTTGAAAAAACAAACTAAAAAATTTGTCTATTTAATATCTCCAAGTAAAATAAAAAATAATCTTTTTTTTCAAAATTTAAAACTGGTTTTAAAATCAAATAAAGTGAGTTATTTTCAATTAAGATTGAAAAGAGAAACTACAAAAAAAAAATTAACAATTGCAAAAAAAATATCCAAAATTTGTAAAGAAAATAATGTAAAATTTATAATTAATGATGATCCTTATTTAGCATTAAAAGTTAATGCTGATGGATGTCACTTAGGTCAAAAAGATATGAATATTACCAAAGCAAAAAAAATTTTAAAAAATAAGATAATTGGCATAACTTGTCACAATTCAATAAAACTTGCAAAGAATGCCTCAAAATATGGTGCAAGTTATATAGGTTTAGGAGCTTTCTATAAATCTGAAACAAAAAAAAATAAATATTAAATCAAATATTAAAACACTAAGACAAATTAAAAAGTCAGTAAATTTACCGGTTGTAGCTATAGGTGGAATTAATGAAAAAAATTATAAGAAACTGTTATTGAATAAAACTGATTTTTTAGCTATCTCAGGCTACATTTGGAATAATAAAAAATTTAAACCAGAGCAAGCAATAAAAAAATTGAAATGAAAATTAATGCTACAGAAATAAGAATTGGAATGATTTTAGAGTATAAGAATGATCTATGGGAAGTTTTAAAAACAAATCATGTTAAACCTGGAAAAGGTGGTGCATTTGCACAGGTTGAGATGAAAAGCCTTAATAAGAGTACTAAATTGAATGAAAGATTTAGATCAAGTGAAACAGTCGAAAAAGCATCTTTGGAAGAAATTAAATACAATTATTTATATAAAGATGAAAATAATTTTTACTTTATGGATCCAAATTCATTTGAACAAATTAATTTAAATAAAGATATGGTTGGTGAGAGTGGAAAAATGCTATACGAAAATTTAGAAGTTGCTATAAATTTTTACAATGAAGAACCAATAAATTTAATACTGCCTAATCAAATTGAATGTAAGATTGATTCAACAGACGTGGCCATAAGAGGTCAGACCGTTTCATCTTCTTACAAACCAGCTATACTTGAAAACGGCTTAAATATACAAGTTCCACCATTCATAGAAAGAGGAGACGTAATCATTTTAGATACAAGAACTTTGGAGTACATAAAAAAAATTTAGTATGAATTCGATTTCTGCAAATTTAAATTTAATGATAAGAGCATGCGAAAAAGCTTCAAAAATTATTATAAGAGATTTTGGAGAACTAGAAAATTTGCAAGTATCAAAAAAAGGACCAAAAGATTTTGTTACAAAAACTGATAAAAAAGTTGAAAAAATTCTTATAGAGGAATTAACAAAATCAAAAAGGAATTACTCATTTATTTCTGAAGAAGCAGGAAAAATATCAAATAAATTTAAAGATATTTATTGGATTATAGACCCTATTGATGGAACAACTAATTTCCTACATGGAGTTCCACATTTTGCAATTTCAATAGCATTAAAAAGAGAGGAAGAAATTATAATTGGTTTAGTTTTTGATCCTATAAAAAATGAAATTTTTTACGCTGAAAAAAATAATGGATCTTTTTTTAATAATAATAGAGTAAGAGTTTCAAGTAAATCAAATCTTGATGATTGCCTTTTTGCGACAAACTCAGATGGTATAAAATCAATTTATCCAAAATTAAATTTAAGAAATACAGGATGTGCTGCGTTAGATTTAGCTTACATTGGATGTGGTAGATTTGATGGATATTTCCACAATAAAATAAATTTATGGGATATAGCTGCAGGCAAAATTATTATTGAGGAAGCTGGAGGAAAAGTAAATAATATTGAAGGGTTTGGAATAAATAAAATTGATATTAGAGCCGCCAATCCAAATATTTATGAAAAAATGCTTAAAAAACTACATAACTTTTAATTGTTTTTAAAATAAATTTTGTTATAAGGCGCCCATGAAAAAAAATATCCACCCAAATTACCATAAAATTAAAGTTGAAATGACTGATGGTAGTCAATTCGAAACAAGATCTACTTGGGGATCAGAAAATGAAGTTTTAAAACTTGAGATTGATCCAAAATCTCACGCTGCATGGACTGGTGGCAAACAGAAAATTTTAGATAAAGGTAGAATAAGCAAATTCAACAAAAAATTTCAAAATTTTAGATCTGAGAATAATAGCTAATGACAAAAGCTCCATTAATGCCTATGGCTACCGCTGTTTGGCTAGTTGAGAATACATCTCTTACCTTTAAGCAAATAGCAGAATTTTGTGGATTACACGAAGTTGAAATTCAAGGAATTGCTGACGGTGAAGTAGCAAAAGGAATAGTTGGATATAGTCCAATTATTTCTGGTCAACTATCTGATGAAGAAATAAAGCTCTCTTCGGTTGATGAAGATAGACCTTTAAATATAATAAATGAAGAAGTGGAAATAAAAAATTCTGATACCAAAATTAAAAAATATATTCCACTTTCAAAGCGACAAGATAAACCGGATTCCGCTTTATGGTTAATAAAAAATCACTCAATTCTTAAAGATTCACAAATAGCAAAATTAGTGGGAGTGACTAAAAATTCTGTTACATCAATAAGAAATAAGAGTTATTGGAATTATAATAGTTTAAATGCAAAGGATCCTGTTGCAATGGGTTTATTTAGCCAAAAAGATTTACTAAATGCAATAGAAAAGGCGGAGAGAAGAATTGTAAAAGAAAAAAAAAATAAAGAAAAATTAAATTTAACTAATAAAAGCGGAAATTGAAATATATAGACAAATAATGTTTAAAATGTTACCAGTCTTGCTTTTTGGAGGTTGTTATTAAAATAGAAGTCAAAGATAATAATGTAGAACAAGCTTTGAGGGTCTTAAAGAGAAAACTTCAAAGAGACGGTTTCTTTAAAATAATTAAACTTAAAAATAATTATGAAAAACCGTCTGAAAAAAAGAAAAGAATTCTACAAGAAAATATTAAAAGAGTTAAAAAGCTTAACAAACTCAAAAATAGGATTTAATTATCGCGGGGTGGAGCAGCCTGGTAGCTCGCAAGG
>MDTG01051735.1_pt1 | contig 10471 bp, 8 predicted proteins | sample 811421 | NCBI WGS metagenome assembly MDTG01 (sample SAMN05326645, study PRJNA326480) | marine metagenome | isolation source: seawater | place: Pacific Ocean: South East | collected 2011
ATATAAAGAGCAGGAGCTTCTCGGATATCATCGGTATCTGGTTTAAAAGCGAGTCCCCACATTGCGAATGTTTTTCCTGACAAATCGTTGCTATAGTGGCGCAGAATGGTTGGCATTAAAACAGTTTTCTGTGACTCGTTTACTCGCATTACCGCATCTAAAATTTGAATTCCCGAATCGTTGTCTTTTGCGGTTTTGACCAGAGCTTGCACATCTTTTGGGAAACAACTACCTCCATAACCAATACCTGGAAAGAGAAATCGGTTACCTATCCTGGTATCAGATCCCATTCCAATTCTAACGGAGTCTATATTAGCTCCAACCTTCTCGCAAAGATTGGCCATTTCATTCATGAAAGTAATCTTGGTAGCCAGGAATGAATTCGCTGCGTATTTGGTCATTTCAGCTGATTTTTCATCCATGAAAATGATCGGATTACCTTGTCTTACAAAGGGTTTGAAAAGCTCCTCTAATACTTTTCGAGCTTTTCCAGCATCCGTTCCGATCACTACTCGATCAGGTTTCATAAAATCATCAACAGCAAAACCCTCTCTTAAAAACTCTGGATTTGATACCACATCAAATTCACCCGAAAAGTTACTTGCTATTGCGCTTTGTACTTTATCAGCAGTACCAACAGGTACGGTACTTTTATCGATGATAACTTTATAGTTCGTCATCATTTTACCAAGATCATCGGCAACACCAAGTATGTATTTAAGATCTGCACTGCCATCTTCATCAGGCGGCGTTGGTAGTGCTAAGAAGATCACATCTGCGTGATCCACTGCTTCTTTAAGCTCAGTAGAAAATTTAAGACGGCCTTGTTTAATATTTCGCTCAAACAAATTATCTAGGTGAGGCTCATAAATAGGGATTATCCCACTTCTCATTTTATTTACCTTTTCCTTGTCGATATCGATACACACCACATCGTTACCCATCTCGGCTAAACACGTGCCCGTCACAAGACCTACATATCCTGTACCTACTACACCTACGTTCATCTTGTTAAATATTCTTTTATGCTTGTTGCAATATGTTTTAGTTGTTCTTCATCCATTTCAGTATGAATTGGAAATGATAGTACCTCCCTCGAAAGTTTTTCAGTCACAGGCATTGATCCTTCGCCATCTGAGTAATGGGCATACCCTTTTTGCAAGTGGGCCGGAACCGGATAATAAATGTTCGTTGGTATGCCTTTAGACTCTAAGTAGTCTTGCAAACCCTGACGATCAACCCCCTCAAGTTTCACGGTGTATTGGTGAAATACATGATCACTGTACGCTGCTATTTTGGGGGTGATAATATTTACATCATCCTGAAGTTGCGAAGTATAATAGTCTGCTACGCTTTGCCTGCTTTTGGCATATGAGTCGAGATGATTCAATTTTATGCGCAAAACAGCCGCTTGAATGTTGTCTAGTCTTGAATTAACACCAATATCATCATGATAGTATCGTTTTAATTGTCCATGATTGGCAATCATTCTGATGCGTTTTGCGAACTCATCATTATTGGTCATTAGTGCACCACCATCACCATAACAACCAAGATTCTTCGAAGGGAAAAATGAGGTTGTGCCAACATCACCAATGGTGCCGGCTTTGCCTGAAAACATTGATCCTGTGTATGTGGCTCCGATGGCTTGAGCTGTATCTTCTATAACCTTCAGGTTTTCTGATTGTGCTAGTTTCATGACTTCATCCATATTGGCACACTGACCATATAGGTGAACCGGAATTATGGCCTTTGTTTTGGGAGTTACTTTGCTCCTGGCATCATTAATGTCAATGGTGAAAGTATCTGGATCAACTTCAACAAAAATTGGCTCTAGCTGCAGCAGGGCTATAACCTCGCAAGTGGCAATGTAGGTAAAGCTAGGAGTTAATACTTCATCACCAGGCTTTAGGTCTAATGCCATCAATGCAATTTGCAAGGCATCTGTACCGTTGGCACAAGGAATTACATTTTTGACATTTAAGTAAGTTTCCAATTCTTGGCTAAAGTTCTTAACGTGTTCGCCACCAATAAACATGGTGCTCTCGAGGACCTCTCCAATGGCCGCATCAACTTCAGGTTTAATTTTATGATACTGTGACTGTAGGTCGACCAGTTTTATTGGTTTCATTCGATTCGAAAAAATAGGGCGCGAAGATACACTTTTTGGGTCCTCGATTTGGCTGTCATGAGCCGTTCGATTCACCAAAATCCCGTAAAGCGGATATTGGTGCAAGGGACAACGTTATTTTCGTGGAGCATGAGACAAACGCTTTTGGTGCTTCTTTCTGTTGTTTGCGCAGCTAACATGTTCGCTCAGCGTAATGTGAGAGATTCTACATTGAATTTTTTCTCAATCGGGATTTTTGGAGGTGTTCAGCAGCCATTCGCTGACTTGAACGATAGATTTGGGGCTGGTGGTATTGCTGGGGGTTCTATCTTATATAAAACAAAATCCAATTTGACATTTGAGATTCAAACCGGATTTCTCTTTTCTAATCGGGTTAAAGAGGATACTATTATAATGCCACTTTTGACAACGCAAGGTGGTTTGATTAACCGAGACGGTGAATTTTCCGATGTATTTATTTATCAGCGTGGTATATTAATTTCTGGCAAGGTTGGGAAGGTTATTCGTGTCGATAAAGCCAATGCAAACTCTGGATTACACTTGATGGCTGGTGGTGGATATATGCAGCACAGAATTTTTATTAACGAAGCAACAGGGTTAGTACCCCAGTTAGTGGGTGATTATAAAAAAGGATACGATAGGTATACCAATGGTTTTATGTTCAGCCAATCGATTGGTTATTCGTTTTACAGCAACTATAAACTGGTCAATTTTTATGTTGGATTAGAGGTCTCGCAAGGATTCACGCAAAACAGGCGTGCTATAAATTTTGATACCAGTTTGGCCGAAACCGATCCCCGAGTTGATATTCTTAGTTCTTTAATTATCAAGTGGTATTTTCCAGTTTATAAAAGACAGGCTAAGGAATTTTATTTCCATTAGGATGTTCAATATTTTTTACAATATTGGCATTGAACTCTTGGTACTGGCCACATGGGCTTATTCATCTATACATAAGAAAGCGGCAAAGAGATTTCGAGAAAATAATCATTGGAAACGATTTCCGAGGGATTTATTTGCTGATCAAGGTTCCGTTTGGTTTCATTGTGCTAGCCTAGGTGAATTCGAACAGGCTCGACCAATAATTGATCTATTGATCGAGGAGGAATCTACGCCTCCCATATTGCTTACCTTCTTTTCACCCTCGGGTTACGAGTTTAGAAAGGATGTTCAGGGTGTCTGTGCAGTAACATATATGCCATTTGACCGACTTAGAGAAATTAAAGCATTTCTTGACTGGGCTAATGTCAAGAAGGCAGTTTTTATTAAATATGAGCTATGGTTTAATAGCCTTCAACAACTTAAATTACGTTCAATTCCTGTAGCTTTAGTATCGACTCACTTCCCAAATAACCACTGGGTGATTAAGTATCCTATTCTTGGAAGAAAACTCGCAATATTCGATAAAATTTTCACTCAAAACCTAGAAACCCAAAGCCAACTCCAGAAGATTGGGTTAGACAATGCTGAATATGCCGGGGATACAAGATTTGATAGAGTGATAGAGGTGTCCAAGGAAGATTACAATCAACCAAATCTAGAAAAATGGTCAAGCGCCATCACACTTGTCATCGGTAGTAATTGGCCATCTGATGATAAAGTTATTATGCAGGCATTAGAGCGAAATGAACACTTTAAAGTCATGATAGTACCTCATGAGCTCGACCCTTCACAATACAGGAGTTGGAAGGCAATTTTTGGTTCTGATTTGGTTTCTTTCAGCGAGATTGATTCCAATCAAGAGATTCAACAAAGGATAGTTTTCGTAGATAGAATGGGTTTACTTTCTAAGTTGTACAGATACGCGAATGTGGCCTACATAGGTGGTGGATTTGGACAAAATGTGCACAATACTCTCGAAGCTGCCGTTTATGGTATTCCAGTCATATTTGGTCCGAACAATGCTCGATTTCATGAAATACAACAGTTGAAAGGGCTTGGAGCGGGTTTGGAGATTAATAATTCATTTGAATTTGAAAAGACATTGACAGATATTATTCAAGATGAAGCCTTTAGAGTCGATATCGAACTAACACTCCAAAAGTTTTTTGAAGACAAATGCGGGGCCTCCAGTTTGGTTATAGAATGGCTCGAAAAACGATAGTATTGAATCAATAAAGGGTTTTTCAAAAAAGGTTCATGAGACTATTCTAATTTCTTTGTTATACTTTTGCAGCTCTCAAATCCTAGGGTGCTCTAGGGGAAAGATTATTCAAAAGTTCTATTTGCATGGAGGAAAAGACTGTGACGAACGATAGCCAATTGTCTAGAAACGGTTCTGGTGACAAGAAGTTGGTAAAGCTTGCACTGGTGGGGCCTGAATGTTCAGGAAAGACAACCCTAGCGAAAGCTTTATCTACAGAATGGAATGAGCCATTTGTGGCAGAGTATGCTCGAGAATATCTTGAGAGCTTGGGTCGAAACTATAATCAAGACGATATACTGGATATAGCAAAAGGTCAGCTTGAGAGAGAGTACCAAGTGGCCGAACAATGCAGTCATTTCTTGATATGTGACACAAATACGCTTGTCTCAAAGGTTTGGGCAGAGGTAAGGTTTGGGCGCGCTCAAAATTGGATTGAAAGGCAGTTTCTAGAAAAGCCCTATCAGCTTTATATTCTTTGCGGTCACAAGGGCATTGAATGGGAATATGATGACCTGAGGGAAAACCCAGATGATAGACAAGAGCTTTACGATCACTACAGAAAGGCCCTTATTCGCGCTGGGAAACGATATATTGAACTGGAAGGGACCACAGAAGAGCGCATTCATAAAATCAATAAAGTGCTCAAAAGGCAGCGTTTACTTCCTCGTGAAGTAGGGGCTCAGTAGTAAGTCCTTCTCTTTTTCAAATATTTTTGCTGTTGTAATAATACCTTGCTATATTCGCTCTGCGAACTGGGGTGTTCAATCTTTGTTGAACTGAGATCATACCCATAGAACCTGCTCAGGTAATGCTGAGAAGGAAGGCGTATTCAAACATTGTTTTTGAAAGATTTCCAGTTGGCTTTTAAATTAAGTCAAATGAGATTCTATTATCTAATAATTCTTTTCCTTGCAATATCATTGACTACCATCGGTCAGGGCACAGTCAACGGAACTGTGATGAACAAGGAGGGTAAACCACTTCAAAATGCGCTAGTGTATGCGCAGAATTCATTTTTGGGAACAACCACCAATTCAAACGGAGTTTTTGAGTTGGAAGTTAAAACCAAAAACAGCGTCATCGTCATTAGCTATTTAGGTTATGAGGACCTGTTAGACTCACTATCTGTTGATGGTATGATTTCTAGTCAGTATACCTTAAGACGGAGTCCCTTTCTAGCCGATGAATTTGTAGTCGAAGCTACTAGGGCAGATGCACAGTCACCTTTCGCCTATCAAGATGTATCAAAAGAACAATTAGAGCAGGTCAATCTTGCACAAGATATTCCGATACTGCTCAATCAAACAATATCATCAGTAACTACTTCTGATGCTGGAGCTGGAGTAGGATATACCGGCATAAGGATTCGTGGAAGTGATGCAAAAGGCATCAATGTTACTGTAAACGGTGTTCCCTTGAATGATGCTGAATCTCATGGGGTGTTTTGGGTAAACATGCCCGATTTTGCTAGCACCACCAATAATTTGCAAATACAAAGAGGTGTGGGCACATCAGCGAATGGAGCAGGTGCGTTTGGAGCGAGTATTAACCTGCAGACCACAGATTTTGACTCCACAACATTTGTCGAAGTCAATAACTCCTTTGGATCTTTTAATACCAGAAGGCATAATGTTATTTACAATAGTGGGGTAATCAGCGATTACTTCAATTTTGAAGGTAGGCTCTCTTATGTAGGATCTGATGGATATATAGATCGCTCATCCTCTGATTTGCGCTCCTATTATTTTGCAGGTGGATATCACCGGGAAAAATTTATGATCAAGGCCGTAATGTTTAGTGGAAGAGAAATCACTCAACAGGCATGGTATGGTACGCCTGAGTCGCGACTTTTTGGTTACGACGAGGATATGATTGACCACGCTCTTAATAATGGTTATTCATCAGAACAAACTGAAAACCTACTGAACAGTGGGAGAAGCTATAATCATTACTTATACGAACATGAAGTGGATAATTATGGGCAGGATCATTACCAATTGATTACTGGTGCCCAGATTACATCAAACCTTTATCTCAACCTTACGGGGCATTATACCAGAGGAAAAGGCTACTTCGAACAAAGCCTTGAAAATGAAAACTATTCGAGTCTTGGATTATCAAACCCGGTGATAGGTACCGATACGCTAAGTTCATCAGATTTTATTGTGCGCAGGTGGCTTGATAATCATTTTTATGGTGGAGTGTATTCCTTGCTATATAATCAAGGCGCGTTGTCCTTAACCCTTGGAGGGTCTTATAATGAATATATTGGAGATCACTATGGAGAGGTGATTTGGTTCGAATATTCTGGAGATATTGAAATAAGAGATCGATACTATTTCAGCGATTCTCGTAAAGCCGATTTATCTAATTATATCAAGGCTCAATACAGATTAGGTGATTTCAGTATTACAGGCGACGTTCAATACAGATATATCGACTATCGAAGCAATGGAGTGGATAATGACCAAAGAGCAATAGCAATCGGGGAGGGATACAATTTTTTAAACCCCAAAGCGGGCGTCAATTGGCAGCCATCTTCCAGAACGCGTATCTACTCTTCAGTGGCTCGAGCGAGTAGGGAGCCTGTGCGAAATGACTTTATTGATGCAATCGCTGGTATATCTCCAAGTCCAGAATATTTAACCGACTTCGAATTGGGTTGGAAGCAAAGGTCAGATAAGATTGTCTTCTCGGCAAATGCATATTTCATGTATTACGAAGACCAGCTAGTCCTTACAGGTGAAGTTAATGATGTAGGGGCACCCGTTCGAACCAACGTGGATGAGAGCTATAGATTAGGGCTTGAATTAATGGCCAATATGGAGCTTACGCAACATCTTTATTGGCAACCAAATGTTACTGTTAGTCAAAACCGAATCTTAGAATTCGATGAAACCATTATTGATTACACAAATGGGTTTGATGAGGTGAATGTCGCACACATCAACACAGATATCGCCTTTAGTCCTCCAGTTATAGCAGGTAGTCAGTTTGGCTATAAAACCGAGTTTGGACTGCATACTGCGATTTTGACAAAATATGTTTCTCGCCAGTTTTTAGACAATACATCTAATCTAGACCGGGCGCTTAATGCTTATTGGACAAACGATGTCTTTATAAGCTATTCTCATCTAACCTCATGGGCCAAAAACTTAGAAGCAACATTGTTGGTGAATAATATTTTAAATCAACTATACTCTTCGAATGGTTATAGCTTTTCATACATTTCTGGAGATTTAGTGACAGAGAATTTCTTCTATCCTCAAGCGGGTACAAATTGGCTTGTTGGTTTGAAGCTTCGATTCTAAAGATTTAAGAAAGTGGTATATTCTTCGACACACTTCTTTTCATCTGAATCAAATACAGATGAGGTTAATACCACTCCTTGAAATCCAGCTTGCTTAATTTGTTCTGCAATTGTGCTATCAATTCCGCCTTGTGCTAACACAGATACTTCACATTTGTCAACAGTCGCTTTGATCATTTTTACATTATTGACAGATAGATTTTTGCCAGGAATGATAGACATGAGATTGCTAAGTATGACATAATCAAATGTAGATTTTCTCGAATCCCTAAAGCTATGAATGGATTTGAACGAAGCACATACAACTTTTTTCGGGTAGCGTATTCGCAGTATTAGTCTTTTAAATAGGTTCTGACGTTTATCAGACCGGTGCCTTCGCTTAATGCAATATCCCTTTAACCCATATTTCTTGACCAATGGGTAGTTGCCGTGCACAATAATTCTCGGATGATATTTTGAGGGAATGGAAGAAATATAGTCGTCCAACTCAGCTTCTGATAATTTTGGCTTACGCACGTGCAGTGCGCTTAAACCGATTTTAAATAGCAATGTCAAACGCTGGAGTTCACCCGTCTGATTCTTGAGAGGTGTAGCCACAAAAACCTCCATAGATCTATACGTTCAGAGGTTTTTCAGACATCATACCGTTTTTCGCAAAGCTCTTAATCGAATCCCTATTCTCTTCAATCACATTGCCAATCACTACTAGATTAGCTCCGGCTTCCCAGGCGTTCTTCGCCTGCGCGCGAGTTCTAATTCCACCACCTACAATTAGTGGTAATTGAATAGATGATTTTACGGCTCTAATCGTAGAAGTACTTATTGGGTTGAGTGCTCCAGATCCTGCGTCCAAATAGATTTGTTTCAATCCCAAAAGTTCACCGGCCATGGCTGTGCTTGCTACCAACTGAATTTTGCCCGAAGGAATTGGACTGGTATTACTGATGTAGCTCACTGAAGTACTCACGCCACCATCAATCAAAATATACCCTGTGGGTATTACACGCTCCTTAATTTTACTAAGCGCAGGAGCAGCTAAAACATGTTGTCCTATAAGCAGATCGGGATTTCTTCCGGAGATCAAACTAAGTAATAGTAGTGCATCTGAATGGATAGACATTTGATTCATATGCCCTGGAAAGAGGATGACTGGAATGTTCGTTATCGCCTTTATCTCCTTGATACAACCGTCAATACAGGAGCTGGCTATATAACTGCCTCCCACTAGAATTAAATCTGGTTGAGCGTCAACAACTGTCTTAATGAACGATGTAAGCTCGGAAGGTTCATGGCTTTCAGGGTCAATTAGGATAGCTAGCTTTTGATCAGAATTGGAGAGATATTTATTAGTCATTTCTCGAGTGGGGTGTCACAGTAGGTTACAATATGATTATCAAATATGAATGATTTGGTAAAAAGACTACCCTTAATTGATGGATGATTTATTTCACAAACCGCGCGTATCTCCTCATTTTCTTGAGTTGCAGAGATTAAATGGAGATGGCTTTTAAAATTAACACCACCGGTGTTAATGGTCTTGAATAGGCATTCTTTCAATGTCCATAGCAACAATGGTTTGTTTTGACTATCGATTTTTTCTAGTACACTTAGCTCTTTTGGTGTAGTGAACTTTTTAGCAAGACGAGTTATTTGTCTTTCGTTTGATTCAATATCTATTCCGCAGGATGCAGCTTTCGGAATAATAAGCACTGCTATGTGAGTAGAAGAGTGGCTTATTGATATACCGAGATTTGTTTGATCTAAGAATGGTTTGCCATTCAACTCGTGCTTAATAGTTGTAGATTTCTCTACAAAATGGGTAACCAAATTTTGACTTGCTTGAAGTTGATTTCTTCGATGTACCGAAACATCAGTTGCATCATTAATCCTGATTTTTGAGTCCAAGTTTAATGCCTCAGCTAAGCTGCTCAATAAGATAGAACCATCACTCGTGGTATTAAACTTTTTCAAAATATTGATGTTAGATTTCCTATAAAATGCAAAGGCTACTTTTGCACGAAATTTAAAAAATCGAATGAGCGAAGTTACAGACACTATAGGTTATAAGGTTAAAGACATATCTCAAGCAGATTGGGGAAGAAAAGAAATTCAACTTGCTGAAGCGGAAATGCCGGGCCTAATGGCATTGAGAGAAGAATACAAAGACTCCCAACCACTTAAGGGTGCTAGAATTGCAGGTTGTCTTCATATGACAATCCAAACTGCAGTATTAATAGAGACACTCGTTGAACTTGGTGCTGAGGTATCATGGTCGAGTTGCAATATTTTTTCCACTCAAGATCATGCCGCCGCCGCCATTGTTAAGGCTGGTGTTCCAGTATATGCTTGGAAGGGTATGAATGATGAAGAATTTGATTGGTGCATTGAACAAACTTTACACGCATTTGAAGGTGGTAAACCTTTGAATATGATTCTTGACGATGGTGGCGACTTGACTAATATGGTGTTTGACAAGTATCCTGAATTATGTGAGGGTATTCGCGGTTTATCCGAAGAAACAACTACGGGAGTTCATCGGCTTTATGAAAGAATGAGAAACGGAACACTTGTGATGCCTGCCATTAATGTGAATGATTCCGTTACTAAATCAAAGTTCGATAATAAGTACGGCTGTAAAGAATCTCTTGTAGACGCCATTAGGAGAGCTACAGATGTAATGATGGCAGGTAAAGTAGCTGCAGTTGGGGGTTACGGTGATGTTGGAAAAGGTTCGGCCGCTTCATTGCGTGGGGCAGGAGCAAGGGTAATTGTTACGGAGATTGATCCAATTTGTGCGCTACAAGCAGCCATGGATGGTTTTGAAGTTAAAAAGATGATGGATGCTGTGCAAGAGGCAGATATTGTGGTCACTGCAACAGGTAAT
>MDTG01120857.1_pt1 | contig 10471 bp, 10 predicted proteins | sample 811421 | NCBI WGS metagenome assembly MDTG01 (sample SAMN05326645, study PRJNA326480) | marine metagenome | isolation source: seawater | place: Pacific Ocean: South East | collected 2011
CGTTGACGATGAGGTCCATCGCCTTGGCGGACTTGATGTTGGCGGTCATCGGGATCGAATCGAGCGACTGCTTGCGGGAGTCCGTGATGAACAGCTGCTTCCAGTCGACGATGATGTTCTTGATCACCGCTTCGCCACCGGGCTTGTACCCGAAGGACATGTAGTCGGTGCCGTATTCGAGTCCCTCGAACTCGCTGTCGAGCAGGTTCATCGCATCCTCGATGAACGGCTCGCCCAGCGGCCAGAGGCACATGAAGTAGACCTTGTGACGCTTGTAGCCGCAGTGCCTGGCGAACGCCATGGCCATGGGAAGCAGTTCACCCTGCGAACCGGGGTCGAAGTCGAACGACACCAGGACGCGTGATCCGTCGGGCAGATCCTCGATCGCGTCGAAGACGCTGCGGTCCATGAGCGTCGCACTGTTGGGAGGGAGGAACCTCATGAGCAGCGGGACGGCGACCGCAAGTCCCATCAACAGGAAGATCCATCGGCGATCGAGATTTCGGAGGAAGTTCAACATGGGTCAGTCATCCGATCCGAGGTAGGAACGATCGATTCCGAGCAGAACCTTGAGGGACACCGAGACGATGCCCAACGCGATGCCGATCATGATTGCCCGGTTGCCCGCCTTCTGCGGAACGTCGAGAATGACCTGGGTCAGGTTCTCGAGGCGGAGTCCGTTGATGAACTGGTACCACCAGCCCCCGAGGTAGTCGTTGACCTGAGTCGCCAGCGCCTGGTGTTCGGCGGTCATTTCCGCGAACGCGGTCCCGGCGTAGGTCATGTCGACCAGAGGCACGCCGTTCTGCACCTGGATGCCGATGGCCTGGGCGAAGGCCTGCGACGTATCCGGGAAGCTCATGACGTAGGACGTGAGATCGGGAAGGAAGCTCGTCAGCCACTCGCCCGCGTAGATCTGGCCGAGCAGCACGATGAACGCGGTCCCCAGCAGCAGCGTGGCCTCGATGTTCTTCGCCCGGAAGGCCCGGAAGGCCGCGGATGCGATGTAGAAGGCCAGCATCGCGAACATGGTCGCGGTCAGCGGCTTGTACACGTAGGAGTAGATCCACCAGAACGGCACACCCTCCTGCGACACCAGCGGAGCGGTCCACGGATTGTCCGGCGAAGTCACCGTCGGCAGTGCGCCGATCTTGAAGACGCCCACGGCAAGTGTGCCGAAGAACGCCAGCAGGGTGATCGCCCCATAGGCCCACCCGGGCTTCTTGCCGGAGATCTTGGAGAGATTGAGCATGATGAGGTTGCCCGCACCCAGCACCATCGCCGCCGCAGCGAGGATGATGAACATCTCCATCGCAGTGGCTCCCCACTGTTCCGTGTACGGAATGAAGTAGGTGGCGATCAGCAGGAAGCCGATCAACGCAGCAATGATGAGGGGAATCGTCCGCTTCGCAAGCATCAGTTCGCTCCCTCATCGATGGCGGGCTCGGCCTTCTGGGCCTCCCACAACTCGTTGATCTCATTGTTCAGCATGGTCACCCTCTCTTCGTCGGGAATCAGGCCATCCTCGCCGAGCACGTTGTTCATGATGTACAGGTCGGCCATCCGCAGCGGCGAGACGGCGGGAAGCACCGTCGAAAGGGTCGCCAGCAGGCAACCGAGAATCAGCAGGAAGGCCGCGATGATCTTGCCGACGTCCTGCCCCTTGAGCGATCCCAACTGCTCGGGATCGTTGGACAGGTACGCGGATGCCGCGAAGAACTCCTCGCCGATCAGCGTGTAGTCGCAGGCCGCCACGAAGAACGGCAGCTGCGACGGCATCGCGGTTCCCGCGATCTGGATGGCTCCGATGGAGTTCGCCGTCTCGGCGAGAATCAACGACTCCGCGTAGAAGGCGCCCATGTAGAAGCATGCCGCGGGCTTCTCGCGGACCATGGCTCCCTGGACACCGGCGGTGTAGCCGAACTGCTCGTCGGTCAGGTAGTAGATGTTGTCCTCGTTGTAGGCATCCGGACGGCCTTCGCCGAGGTAGGCGGCCTGGACCGTCTCGCGGGCGGTGGTCATGACCAGCGACCGGGCCGTCGGCACCTTCAGTTCGGCGTCGTACTGGGCCGCGGTCCGGGCCACGTTCGAGAGCACGGTGATGCCCGCGACGGTCTGGATGTCGTTGATGTCGAGGATGCCGGGAACGAAGAGCACGGGCTTGCCCATCTCCGTCGAACGCCCCACGGCCTCCGTGACGGCTTCGAGTCCGGCGATCGGACGAACCTTGATCTTGCCGCCACGCTTGGCGTAGAACACGAAGTAGACGATCACGATGCTGATGACCATCATGATGATCAGGAACCAGAGCTTGCCCTGGTTGATGTACTGCATCTTCGCGGTCACCGGAATCGCCGCGACGGCCAGCGGAGAGAAGCTGTCGCCGGGGCCGGCGGCCGCGATCGCGTAGACGTAGGTGACGCCGCCCTCGACATTCTCATCGAGAAACTCGGTGACCGAATAGGGAACCGAGCCGACGGGCCGGTTCGCCTCGTAGTCGAAGTCGGAGGTGAAGATGATCTCGCCGGCACCCGCATCGGTCTCGGCACCGCTCTCGAGGCCCCGGCCGGTCTGCACCAGCTTTCGATAGATGACGTAGCTGAGTACGGGATTGGACCCGTCCGCGGCAGGTCGATCCTGCGGTGAAAGGCCCCACTTGACCGCGATCTGGCCACCGGTGTCGTCGGGGACGTCCGAAGCCGCTACGTCGGTCGGAGGCGCGAGGTCGACCACCTGTCCGACCGCGATGCACGGCGCGACGCCGAGCAGGATCAGAAGGGAACACAGTACTCGAGTCATGCGGCTCACTCCTCGATGAGTTCCACGTTCGCACGTGGAACCACGGCCTTCTCGCCGGAGGGGAACGTCACCTCCAGCACGCGGGCTTTCGATCCGGAACCAAGCACATGGGGTTCCGTCGGCAGGCCTGAAACCGTACCGATCATTCCGAACCAGGGGTCACGGATGACCCGGAGCGTCCGGCCGACTTCAAGCTGCCCTTCTTCGAACTTGCCGCTGGCGGCCGGGGGGGGGCCGGCTTCAAGCGGAACGATGATCTCCGGTCGCATCACGCCGGCCCGGATCTGCGTGGCTCCGTTGACGGAAGCCAGCCGACCTTCGAACTCGCGAAGCATCTCGAAGGTCCTCTCGGCCATCGAGATGTCCCCGAAGCCTTCGGTGACGATGACGGTGATCCCGAGATTCTCGCGACCGGTGATTGCCACGCCGAGGTCGTAGCCGAGCAGTTCCTTGAGGTCGTGGTCGTCGATGCCGCCGGAGATGATGGCTGCGGCCCCCACCTCCATGGCACGCCGGATCGAACTCGCGGTCATCCGGGCCCCGCCGATGACGACGCACCCCTTCATGTCTTCGCGGATCAGATCGGAATCCAGATCCTGATCGTGGCTGACGCATGCGATCTTGATGTTGCCCTGGATCTCGCCCCCGACGCCGAAGATGCCCTGGACGTAGGCCACATCGGCCTCGATCTCGCATCCTTCGCCTTCGGTGACGTTGACGACTTCGCCGCTCATGTAGGCCTTGACCTGCACCGGCAGCGGCGCACCGCGGATGATCACCTGGCCGGTCACGGGCGATACCGTCTCCACCGTGCCTTCGTACCGCGAGTTGACGACGGTCTTGAACATGCCGAACAGGCCCTTGGACTCGGCCAGCGGTTCGTCGAGAGCGATCGACTCGCCTTCGGCCTTGAGCATGCACGTGACCACATCGGCCGGAGGCAGGGACATGGTGTTGGCGAGATTGATCGGATGCACATCGCCGGGCAGATTGGTCTCCGCGACGATGTCGTCCGCGGTGACCTGCTGGTTGACTTTCACCTGCACATCGCCCGCGATCGGCAGCCGACGCATGATTCGATGCTTCTTGTGCCGGGTCACCAGCAATCCAGGGGTGTAGGCCTTGGCCACGTCGCTGCTCCTGAAGGTCGATCAGACCGCCATTGATTCCGTTGTTTCCGCATACACATCGAGGGCATCGAGCCAGCCCTGCACCGTCGACTGGCACGAAGAACGATCCTCAGGGAGCGTCAACGTACGCCCCCGGCCATCGAGAATCAGTCCGACCGTACCACCACGGACCGTTTTCTGCACCTTCTTGCCGGGACCCTCTCCGAGATCGATGCCCCTGGCCGGTGCGAGCGAGATCGTTCCCGACTCGCCCTCCGCCATGGGAATGAGCAGCATCTGGCCTCCGATGATCTCGCCGGATGCGGTCCGATCTCCGGTCAACTCGTACTTGAAGCAGGTCTTGCCCGGCTTGGGCGTTCCCGCCGCACAGACGCTGGTTCCCAGATACACGAGGCAGTCCCGATCGAAGACCTGTTCGGCCGCCTTGGCGTGGACCGACGAGAGCACCCCGAGATGGGGCATCATGAAGATCGAATCCTTGGCGAGCATGGTGACGCCCTCGGGCTCGAAGGCGTCGATGAGCATCATCGCGGTCTGGTGCATCCGAGGAGCGTGCGAGAGCACGCCGCCGGAAGCCACCAGCAGATCGAGCTTCATGTTGTCGACGATCGTCTGCCCGCTGGTCTGCTGGCTGAAGGTGTCGCCGACGGTCCGCTGCTGCTGCACGCCCTTGAGCGTGGTCGCGAACTCCTTGTGCTGCTTGTAGGCAAGCCGCAGGGCCTCGCGGGCCACGGCCTGCTCGAACATCAGCGCCTCGCGCGTCTGCGGGATCGTCGTGGGACGGATCATCTTGTTCTTGACGTGGTTCCGGAGTTCCCGCTCGTTCATGTCGAAGGGAACCCATCGCAGCACGTTGGGCATCGTCGCCTCGGCGCAGACGTTCGAGATCGAATACGACATGCCGAGGTTGGCCGAGACCGTCCGATTGAACGTCTCGTCGAAGACGCTGAACACGTCGGTGGTCGCTCCACCGATGTCCACGCCGACGACGTTGATCTCCTGGAGCCTCGCCACGGTCTGGAGGATGTCCCCCACCGCACCGGGCGTCGGCATGATCGGCGCGCCCGTCCAGCCCATGAGCTTGTCGTACCCGGGGGCCTGGGCCATGACGTGCTCGAGGAAGATGTCGTGGATCTTGTCGCGGGCCGGACCGAGGTTCTCGCGTTCCAGCACGGGGCGGAGGTTGTCGACGATTTGCAGGTCGAATCCGCCTTCACTGAAGACTTCGCTGACCGGCTCGCGTGCATCCTTGTTGCCCGCGTAGATGATGGGCATGGAGTAGTCGCTGCCGAACCGGGGCTGCGGCTTGGCCGGCGCGACCAGTTCGGAGATCTGGACCACCTTGCCAGTGGTTCCACCATCGGTTCCGCCGGAGATGAGGATCATGTCGGGACGGAGGTCCCGGATCCGCTGGATCTGATCGTGCGGACGTCGCCCGTCGTTCGCCGCGATGACATCCATCACGATCGAGCCGGCACCCAGTGCCGCCCGCTTCGCGCTGGCCGCGGTCATCTCGGCGATGACGCCGGCCACCATCATCTGGAGACCGCCACCGGCGCTCGAGGTCGAGATGTAGATGTCGCAGCCGTCGGTCTCGGTTGCGGGACTGATGATTCGTCCGTCGTCGCCGACGAGGCGTCGTCCGGCGAGTTCGGCGATTTCCGTCACGGAGTTCACGACGCCCATCGTGACATCGGCGAACGGCTTCTCGACCGTGGTCGGAGCCTCGCCTCGGTGCGTCTGGCGGTATTCACCATCCACGTACTGGATGAGAATCGCCTTGGTGGTCGTACTCCCGCAGTCGGTCGCAAGAATGACCTTGATCTTGTCAGGGTCGAGGTTCGTCATCGGGGGGGGAATCCTCAGTATCGTCGGGCACTTGGGAGGATTCGGCCTCCTCGGTGTCGGGACCAACCCGGTCCCAGTGCTCCAAGCGTTGGCAAAGGTACTCGACTGACCCTCTCTGCTCAAGGAAGGTGGCGAACTCCTCGATGGTCGGACCATCGAGGACCACGGAGATGATCGGTCGGAAGAAGTGAAGAGCCTGCGACGCCACGAAGTTGAGGGGGCGTCCCATTTCCAGAGCCATCAGGGCCGGCAGCGTCATCCCACGCCTGACCACGGCCCGGCAGACCCGGTCGCAGATCTCGGCCTGACGTTCATTGGCCTCCGCGGCTCCGGGCTTGTCCACGGCGAAGGCATTGCGGATCTGATCTCGCCAGCTCACGCCTCGACCTCCCGAGCCAGAGCCATCGAGGACTTGATTCGAGGGATGATCTCCTCCGCTCGTCCCGCGAAGAGGATGCTGATGCCCCTGGAATCGAACATCCCGGCCCGCTCCCGGGTCGAGAGATATCCACCCATCTGATCATGCGGAAATCGCCTGAGTTCCCGCCATCTGATGCTGCGACTGCCGATGGGATACCGGACCGCGATTCCGTGCTCATCGAGCCGATACCGGCTTGGCAGATAGAACCGATTGAGCATCAGAAGAAGGAAGAGCATGGCGGCCCCGCCGGCCAGCACACCGCCGACCGGGTCCGCAACGGCAAGTGCCACCAGAATCCCGCAAGCGACGATCACCAGACTGGCAATCGCACCTCGCCCCGGTTGCTCGCGCAAGGGGTGTGCGGACCACTCGAGGATGTCGGAGACTGGGTTCGCCATGCAACGTTCCAGTGTAATCGCTGGCCCGAAATGCGGCTCGCCTCGGGTTCAATCGGCGGACCAGGCCTCGACGACGGCAGGCAGAACCCGCTCGAGCACTTCGAGGCGATCCAGTTGGATGCCGGCCTCGGCCAGGCTGATGGCCTGCACCTGAAGTTCCTCAGGCCATGCCTGCTGCCCCACGTTGATTCCGATGCCGATCACGGCGAGCCCCCTCGACTGTTCGACCAGCACTCCGGCCAGCTTCAGGCCATCGAGAAGCAGGTCGTTGGGCGGCTTCACCTCGATCCGGCCCGGCAGAAGCGGCTCCAGGGCTCCGACCAGGGCCTTCGCCAGAAGCAGCGACTGCTCCGGACGGGTCGTCGACGGCAGGCAGACGCTGAAGGCCAGCCCCTCGTCTCCCGTATCGGCCCATTTGTTTCCACGTTGTCCGCGACCGGCCGTCTGCCGACCGGTGGTCACCAGCGTGCCGACGCCCGAGAGCCTCGCCAGGTCCTGGGTGGTCTCCACTTCGGCCAAGACCCGAACCGTATGAAGTGGTCCAAGCTGCGAATCGCACATCGACTCGAGTCGATCCGCCCAGGCATGCAGGGGAATCACGGTGGTCATCGGGGCACCTCGTCGATCTGGATGTCGAGGCCGATGTCGAGCCACGTCGCGCCGTGGGTGATCGAGCCGACGGCGATGCGTTCCACGCCGGTCGCGGCGATCGCGGCGACGGTCTCCAGCGTCACACCACCGGAAGCCTCCAGCAGCATCCTGCTCTCGCAGGCGTCGCGACGGCGGACCGCCTCGCGAAGCGTCGAAGGATCCATGTTGTCCAGAAGCACGATGTCGACCAGCCCCATGTCCAGCGACAGTACGACGTCGAGCTGCTGCAGCCGATCCACCTCGACGCAGATGAACCGCAGGGAGCGATCGGCCCGGGCACGACGAATGGCCTCGGACAACGTCGAAGCCAGCGATTCGGGCGCTACGGCGGCGAGATGGTTGTCCTTGTACATCACGGCATCGTCCAACCCGATTCGATGCAGGTATCCCCCGCCGCAGGCCACCGCGTACTTCTCCATGAGCCGGAGTCCCGGAGTGGTCTTGCGACTGTCGGTCACCAGCACTCCGTTGCCGGCTGCGGCCACGAACCTGGCCGTCCGGGTCGCCACTCCGCAGAGTCGGGAGACCAGATTCAGAAGCGTCCGTTCGAAGGTGAGTACGTCACGCCAGGTTCCGTGGATTCGGCCGACGACCTGACCGGACGTGATCAATCGGCCATCCTCCAGGCAGGCCTCGATCCGCACCCGACCGGCAAGCGGGGCAAGCTGCGAGGCCCGGACCAGCAGATCCATGCCGGCCAGCACTCCCGAATCACGACTGACGAACTCCGCGACCACTTCGCGCCCCTCGGGCACGATCGAAGAGGTCGTGATGTCCCCGCGCAGCACGCCGTCCTCCTCGATGGCGGAAGCGAGTACGCGGGTCAGCTCGCCATCGGGAACGAGGGCGAGCCCGCGATCGGGCAGAGCGAGTTTGTTGAGATCGATCGTTTCCATTGGCAGCATCCGAACGTCAGCCTATCCTCTCGGTACATGTCCGTCACCAAGCAGCCCAAACTCCATCCGATCGAGGCCTCGCCCATCCATGCCCGCCGCGAGCGGGTCTTTCTGGTGATGTCGGGCGTCTTCCTGGGCACGCTGGTGATGCTGAACATCCTCGGCATCACCCGATTCATCGAGTTCGGAAGGATCGGTGGAGACGACGGCACCTCCGGCTGGATCTTCGCGGTCGCCGTCGGCGTGCTGCCGTATCCGGTCACGTTCCTGTGTACGGACCTGATCAGCGAACTCTTCGGACGGGCCCGGGCCAACGCCGTGGTCTGGGTCGGCCTGCTGCTGAATGCGTGGGTCCTGTTCATCCTGTGGCTGGCGGGCATCCTTCCCGGCATGGAAGGGCCGCCTCCCGAAGATCTCCCCGCCCTGCTGGATGCGATGAAGACCGCAGGCGAATCCGGCGGACTGACCATCGGCGAACGAACCTTCGACGCTTCGACCGTCGACTACGTGACCAAACAGAGCGAACGGCCGACCACCTTCTTCGAAGTCCGGGCCCTGGCCTTCGGCGCGACCCTGGCGTCGATGATCGCCTACCTGCTGGCCCAGTTCACCGACGTGTGGATGTTCCACTTCTGGAAGAAGCTCACGCGCGGCCGGCACCTCTGGCTTCGCAACAACGGATCCACCCTCGTCAGCCAGCTGATCGACACCGTCGCGGTGATCCTGATCACCGCCTGGCTGGGCGTCTTCGACGGCGAACTCGACTACCAGTCGAGCCCGACGAACTTCATTCTCCAGCTGATCGTGACCGGCTACGTGTTCAAGTTCGTCTGCGCCCTGGCCGACACCGCCCCGCTCTACTGGCTGGTCCCCCGACTCGCCAGGTGGCTTGACATCGACCCCATGGCCGAGCACCGCCACCTCGAGGACCCGGGACCGGGCGTAGACTCCTGATCGCACCCACTGGCCTCCAATGCGTCCCGAGACCACGCCCGCGTTTCTTTTCGCTACTTTTGCGGTAGCGGCGGTCTATACGACGCATGACCCTGTGGATGCCTCTCGGGAGGAACAACATGTTCACACGCCATGACATCACATGCCTTCTGGATGCTTCCGGAGAAGGCGATGCCGCCGCCACCGCCCAGCTCTGGGAACAGATCTACGCCGACGTCCATGGCATGGCCTCTTCGATGCTGGCCAAGCACCGACCGACGGCCAGCCTGGCCCCGACGCTGGTGACCCACGAGGTGTACCTGCGGATGCTCGGTTCGGCTGATGCCGCACCACCGACCTGGGAGAACCGCCGCCATTTCTTCGGCAGCATCGCCCGGGCCATGCAGCAGTTTCTGGTGGACCACGCCCGCGCACGCAAGCGGATCAAACGCGGAGGCGATCGCCGGCGGGTGCCGCTTGAACTCCAGACCGCCCTCGCGGACGAAGGCGTGATCGACGATCTCGACGCCCGGGCCATGCTCGCCGAAGCGAACGAGAAGCTTGAAGCAGGCTTTCCCGAGGACGCCGAGATCGTCCGACTGAAGATCATCGCGGGGCTCACGATCGAACAGGTGGCGACGGTGCTCGACGTCTCGAGCGACCGCGTCGTACGCAGCTGGTCGTTCGCCAAGGCGTGGCTGTGTCGTGAACTGGAATCCCGTGACTGGAGAACGCCTGATGAATCTTGAACGTGAACAGCGGGCCCGCACCCTCTTTCTGACCGCGTCGGAGCTTCCGCCGGCCGAACGCGACACGTTCCTCGACCGCGAATGCGGCGAAGACGAACTGCTCCGCCGCTGCGTCGACGATCTCCTCCGGTTCTCGCCCACCAAGGTGACCATCGCCATGGACCCGCCGCCCAGCGGCGGCCCCCGCTACGCCTCCGCCGATTGCATTGGCGACTACGAGATCGTGCAGCCATTGGGCGAAGGCGGCTTCGGGATCGTCTACCTCGCCACCCAGCGAGAACCGGTGACCCGGCAGGTGGCCGTCAAGGTGATGCGATCGGTTCGCCAGGGCGACACCTTCATTAAGGCGTTCGAGGCCGAGCGGCAGACGCTCGCCAAGATGGCGCACCCCGGAATCGCCCACTTCTACGACGCGGGCATCACCGAGTACGACCAGCCGTACTTCGTCATGGAATACGTTCCGGGCATTCCGATCACCCGATTCTGCGACGAACATCGGCTCGACATCCGCCAGCGGCTGGCTCTGATGGCCGAGGTATGCCGGGCCGTGCAGCACGCGCACACCAAGCAGGTCATCCACCGCGACCTGACCCCCAACAACATCCTCGTCTCGATGGACGAAGATGGAACGCCGCGTCCGCAGATC
>MDTG01137473.1_pt1 | contig 10471 bp, 8 predicted proteins | sample 811421 | NCBI WGS metagenome assembly MDTG01 (sample SAMN05326645, study PRJNA326480) | marine metagenome | isolation source: seawater | place: Pacific Ocean: South East | collected 2011
GGTGGGTGGTGGTACAGGCTCGCTTTATATGTTCTCTCGAAATGACTACATGATTTTAGGTGGTACATTTAAACCTGGTGATTGGTCTACCGAGCCCGAGCCTATCGAAACCGCCCGAATACTTAGCGAAAGCCAAGCTTTCTTCTCTTTAATTTAATCGCTAGAACTTAATAGCAGATAATAAAAACTAGATTTGGAAACGACGTGAAATTCATAAGTACTTTACTACTTATTTTAATGGTAAGCGGCTGCCAAGCGCCTCATAAAGGTCATGACGAGCCCAAAAAGCAATTACAAACACAACTAAGCCACTCTTCCCCTGCCTTTGAAGTTGTCACCCTAGGTGATACGGGCGGCATTGAAGATGGCAATTTAAGTTCGTTTTTACTACGTAGCGTAGACGATGAAAACTTCATTGGTTTAGATGCCGGTTCGTTAGTAAATGGCATTAACGTGGCGCTTCAAAACAATGCGTTTGATAGTTTAACTACCACACCAGATTCTGCGTTAAACCCAAACGGTAATATTCTGCATCACCATGTTAAAGCTTACTTGCTTAGCCATGGACACCTTGATCACGTTGCCGGATTATTAATTGCCTCCCCTGATGACAGTAGCAAACCTATTTATGCGCTTTCATCGGTAAACCAGACCATGAGCGATACTTACTTTAATTGGCAGGCATGGGCTAATTTCACCAACCGTGGCATAGCGCCAATGTTAAATAAGTACGACGTTATCGACCTAGCACCTCAAGAAACGGTAGAAATTAAAGATACCGCACTTACGGTAACGCCGTTCAGCTTAAGCCATCCATTAGAGTCCACCGCATTTGTGATTGAGCACAATAACGATATGTTTGTGTATTTTGGTGATACGGGGCCTGATGAAGTAGAAAAGCAAGGAAAGCTAGATACAGTATGGCGTTATCTCGCGCAGCAAATGCAGCATAAAACCCTTCGCGGTATTTCTATTGAAGTGTCGTTCGATAACTCACGGCCAGATAACCTGTTATTCGGCCACCTTACACCTAAATGGTTGATGCAAGAACTTACCAAGTTTCACGGGTTAGTAGAAGACAAAGCGCAGCTTACCAACATGAAAATTATCATCAGCCACATAAAATACAGTTTAAAGAGTGGGGCTGATCCGCGCGCTGTAATTGCACAAGAATTAGAAGGTGCTAACGCATTAGGCTTTAACTTTGTACTAGCGAAACAAGGGCAGGTGCTAGCGTTATAAAGTAATTTTTTGACTAAATGGTCAATATTTTTGTGGGTGGCATTGTTGTTTCGGTTTTAACTAGGTATAAAAGAGTATTACTAGCACCTAGGTTACAGAATTGAATCGAGTTTTCCTTACCGCAATAGCGTTCATTAGCTACATGATAATGTCGGGTTTACTTACCCAAATTGGCATTATTTTGAATGCAGTATCGTCTTCGTTAAATGCCACACCGGCAGCCACCGTTGGTGTGTTCTCATGGCTTACTGGCGGTGCGTTGTGCGGCACATTCGCATCACTATTTTTGTATGCTCGCCATTCGCTGAAGCAAGTGCTTATTGCAAACTACACGCTATTTTTGTTGATCATGCTGGTATTGGTTGTAGTAGCGCCTACTTCGTATTGGTCTCTTGCCGTATTGCTTTGGGGGCTTGGAGTAGGCTGTGGTTGCGGCCTCGCTGGTGGGGCGGTCATTTTATCGAAAATTTATCATGAAGCTAAAAGAGCGTCTGCATTTTTAGCTACCGACTGCGCGTTCAGTGCTGCAGGATTTATCTTCCCTTCTTTAGCGGCAGCGATTATTGCCATGCAATTTGATTGGGTTTATAGCTATGGGGCTGTAGGTGCGCTGGCGCTTGCTCTGTGGGCAATGTTATTTTTTGTTCGCTTTCCTGCAACAGAAGCAGACGATGCTAACGCTGCCTCTGCATTCTCACAATTTAGAAGCGTATTAACCCCTAGGGTGTGTTTAATAGCCGTGGGCGTTTGTGCTTATTTAATTGCCCAAACTACTTTTTTAACTTGGTCACCTAATTACTTACAACACGCATTCGGAGTAAGCGAAAAAGTATCGGCGCAGGCCGTCGGGAATTATTGGGGAATGTCGATATTTGGGTTAATTACCGCGGCTATCTTCGTAAATAAAATTCCGCAGCGGGGATTACTGATGTTGGTTACCGTTTTGGCAAGCCTGATTACCTTCATATTTATGTTGGCATCTTCTGCCGAGTGGTTTTTGTTTACCAGTTATCTATTTGGATTTACCACTACCTGCATTTATAAAATTGCGATATCTGTTGGTTCCCAGCAGCTTGTATCAGCGCCCGCCGTGCTCGTCACCTTTTTGTTATTTAGTGGTAAAGTAGGCAGCACTATTGCGCCCATGTTATCTGGTTGGGTAGTGCAGTCATTTGGCATTCAAAGCGCAATTATTATGACATGGGTAGGCTATACCTTTGTGGCGCTTGTGTTCGGTTTATGTTTATTGTTGGAAAAACGTGAGCTGCGCGCCCACGCTTAAGGAATAAAAAAATGGAAAAGATTATTTTTGATACCGACCCTGGTATTGATGACGCGATGGCGATTTTGTTTGCACAGGCAAGCGCTGATATTGATTTGGTGGCTATCACCACCGGCTTTGGTAATGCGAATATCGACACCGCTACGCGCAATGCTTTATATCTTAAAAAGCGCTTTAACTTAAGTGCGGATGTGGCCCGTGGCGCAAAAGAGCCGCTCGTTATTCCGGTAGACGAACCCGCCGATTTTGTTCATGGTGATAACGGCTTGGGCAACGTCAATATTGATGAAACCGACTTGCCAAGTGAAGTGGAATTAGCCGCTCATGATTATATTATTGAGAAGGTGAAAGCCAGCCCAGGTGAAATTACATTAGTGGCTGTTGGCCGCATGACTAACCTAGCACTGGCGCTTCGTAAATGCCCTGAAATTGTTAAGTTAGTGAAACGTGTAGTGATCATGGGCGGCGCGTTTGGTTATCATGGTAATACAGGCAACGTTACCCCCTTTGCTGAAGCGAATATTATTGGCGACCCTCATGCCGCCGACGAAGTGCTTACCGCTGACTGGCCGGTTACCGTAGTGGGTCTTGATGTCACTAAAAAGGTGATAATGAGTAACGATTACCTGGCAAGTCTTGCTGAATGTTCGCCTAAATATGGGCCGTTCATTTATGACATTACCCGCTTTTACGCGAACTTCCATCAACAAACCGACCAAGTTGACGGTATATACGTGCACGACTCATCAGCAATTATGCAGGTGATAGCACCACAATTGTTTGAAACTGTAGATGGACCAATTCGTGTTGTTACAGAGGGCCCAGCAATAGGCCATACTATGCAAAAAACCGTGGCAAAGCGTTTTCCTATCGATGAGTGGGCCGATTATCCCGCGCAATCTGTGTGTTCAGAGGTAGATGTAGATGCCTACTTGGCTAAGTATAAAGACATACTTAGCCAAGCAGGCTAGTTATTGTGTTACTTTTTCCCAGTTAAGTTAACTGACGAGTTGCGCCGCCACTGCTCGGTGGCGCGCCATGAGGGTTTGGGTATCTAACCCAATAATTTGCCCTTCTTTTACCCGCCATTTTCCGCCAATCATAACTTGTTCGGCTTTATCTGCTCCGCATAATAGTAGGGCCGAAATAGGGTCGTGGCTGCCACTAAAACGCAGTTCATCCAGCTTGAAAAAAGCAAGGTCGGCTTGTTTCCCTACGGCAATTTCGCCAATGTCACTACGGCCAATAAGCGATGCAGAACCTTTAGTTGCCCAGCCTAAAATAAGCTCTGGGGTAATTTTCGCTGCACCATATTTTAAGCGCTGTAAGTAAAGTGCTTGGCGGGCTTCATACATCATATTCGATGCATCGTTAGACGCTGAACCATCTACACCTAAACCAATAGGTGAACCTGCTTCAATCAGCTCAAGGGTAGGGCACATACCAGAGGCTAAGCGCATATTAGAAACAGGGCAATGGGTAATGCCTGTGCCCGCTGCGCCCAAGCGGCGAATTTCATCTTCGTTAAAGTGAATACCATGTGCCAACCAAGTTCTATCGCTTAGCCAGCCCACACTTTCTAAATAATCGACGGTGCGCATACCAAACATCTTCAAACAGAAATCTTCTTCATCGAGAGTTTCGGCTAAATGAGTATGTAAACGCACGTCTTCGTCTTTCGCTAACTGCGCGCTGTCGGCCATAATTTCTCGAGTAACCGAGAAAGGAGAGCAGGGTGCCAAGGCTATTTGCATCCACGCGCCGTCACCGCGTTCGTGGTAGGTATCTATTAGCCGTTGGCTGTCTTTTAGTATTGCATCACCACTTTGTACGGTATGGCGTGGAGGTAGCCCGCCTTCATCTTCACCCAAGCTCATTGAGCCTCGGGTAAGCAGGGCGCGCATACCCATACGTTTTACCGAATCTACTTGTACGTCTATGGCATCTTCCATACCGGTAGGAAACAAATAATGATGGTCGGTAGTGGTAGTACACCCAGACAGTAACAATTCAGCTAACGCTACATCGCAGGCTAGCGACAATGCATTAGGCGTAAGTTTTGCCCACACCGGGTATAAGGTTTTAAGCCATGGAAATAGCGGCTGATTAACCACTGGCGCCCATGCACGGGTAAGGGTTTGGTAAAAGTGATGGTGAGTATTAATAAGCCCAGGAAGCATAACCAATTGAGATGCATCTTCTGTAGCATCGATAGGCGTTACTGGGGTTTGACCCGCACCCACAAGCTCTACTATTTCGCTGCCTTGCACCACAATACCACCGGCAGCATCGAGATCATTTCCCGTAAAAACGGCTTGCGGGTTTTTAATCCAAAGGCTTTTAGATTTAGACGTAACTTGAGGCTTATCTAAGGGCGATAATTCAGACACAACTTGGCTCCATAAAATAATTAAATTAAAGATGCCAGCTCAGTTATGCCCTGTCTGCTGATCCAGGGAGCGTTTGTTTAATCAAACAACTGCTATTTAACGCTACTAATTAGCAAAAGCTATCAACAATTAACGCAATGTAGGTGTGTAATGCTAATGCATTTTAGGTTCGATTTAAAGCGCTTCTACAAAGGGAGAATTGTACTGTTGTGGTATTACGCTAAACTTCATTTTAGCTGTTACACTAAAAGCAGCAGCCTAATGGAGAGATGGAAACCACATGCCTGACAATAAATTTAGACTAGTTACTCGAAGCGACTTTGATGGATTAGTTTGTGCCGTTCTTTTGAAAGACTTAGATCTCATCGATGATATTTTATTTGTACATCCTAAAGATATGCAGGATGGCAAAATAGATATTACCGAAAATGATATAACCACTAACCTTCCTTATGTGGCGGGTTGTCATATTGCGTTCGATCACCATCTTAGTGAAACAGTGCGAAACGCGAGTGATATTAAAAATCATGTAATCGACCCTGAGGCACCTTCTGCTGCGCGTGTGGTATACGACTATTATGGCGGTGCAGAAAAGTTTCCTAATATCTCCGTTGATATGATGGATGCCGTAGACAAAGGTGATGCAGCGCAATTCTCTGAAGAAGAAATACTAGAGCCAACCGATTGGGTATTGATGAACTTTATCATGGATGCCCGTACTGGTTTAGGCCGTTTCCGTGATTTTAAAATTTCTAATTATCAGTTAATGATGAAATTAATTGATGCTTGTAAAGATAAAAGTATTGAAGAAATTCTGGAAATGGAAGATGTTGCCGAGCGTGTAGCTTTGTATCACGAGCACAATGAGTTAGCGAAAGTGCAATTGGCTAAATGTGCAACCGTCTACAAGAATCTTGTGGTGCTTGATTTAACAGAAGAAGAAACGATTTACGCAACTAACCGTTTTGTGATTTATGCCATGTACTCCGATTGCAATATCTCTATTCACAAAATGTGGGGGCTTAAGAAGCAAAATGTGGTTTTCGCTATTGGCAAATCAATCACGAATCGTAGTTCAAACACCAACGTAGGTGAACTATGCCTTAAGTACGGCGGTGGTGGTCATTTAAACGCGGGTACGTGCCAAGTAGAAACCAGTAAAGCGGAAGCGGTGCTAGACGAAATAATTGAAGCTATTACTTCTGATGGTTAATCCATACCAGTAAAACTACGCTGGGGGTGTTGTTAAAGTCATTAGCAGCCCCCCAAGCGTTACTCCCGAATACATATCTATAAAAACAAACAATCCATTATCTGGTTAGCGCTTATTGCATACCTATCTGGCTGTGTTTACTCTATTTTAACAATTGAGAGTAATGACTAAGATAGGAAGTAAGTATGAACTTTGCTGAATTTGCTGCATCACGTAAAAGCGTACGTGGTTTTACGAAACAAGCTGTCACTAAAGAAACCGTGGATGCCATTATTAACGCAGCAAAATGGGCCCCTTCATCTTACAACACCCAAACGTGGAAAATTCATGCGGTATCGGGTGATGTGCTTGATAAAATTCGCGAAGGTAATACAGAACGAACGTTAGCGGGAACCCCTTACGTGAGAGACTTTCCTTACAAGGAAGATTATGAAGGTGTACATAAACAGCGCCAGCGTGATGTTGCTATGCAGTTATTTGATGTAATGGGCATAGCCAGAGAAGATAAAGAAAAACGCATGGATTGGATGATGCGTGGTTTTAGGCAGTTCGATGCGCCAGTATCGCTGGTATTAACCTACGATAAAGCCTTAGAGCCAGCGGGCATCACGCAATTTGGGTTAGGCTCTTTGGCTTATGGCATTGTGTTAGCAGCATGGGATTTAGGTCTTGGTTGCGTTATTAACGGCCAAGGTATTATGCAATCAGACGTTGTACACAAGCACGCACAAATTCCAGACTCTGAAGCTATTATGATTTGTATTGCGTTAGGGTACCCCGATGAAAACTTTGCTGCTAACGAGGTAAGGTCGGTACGTGCCGACAATGAAGAGTTCGTCACGTACCACGGGTTTGAATCCTAGATTAAAACTAAACTAAGCCCTGACTAATCTCCGGCGGTTAATATTTAGAAGTTAACTTTCGGAAGTTAGTCTTCGGATGTCAGTCCTCGGAAGTTAATCTTCGGAAACAATTACTCCGTAAGCCGGCGTTCCCCATAGAGGCACTGTCGATAAGCTATGTTTGTAACTTCCTGATGTTTCTTTTGTAGAATACGAAAGATACATCAGGGTTTGTGACTTAGCGTCGAATATGCGTCTCACTTTCATGTTCTTAAAGAAAATGCTTTTCGATTTTCTAAAAATAATGTCGCCTGAATCTGACTTGTCGATATCTCGTAGCATTTGCGCGGTAATTTCACCGGTTTGACGACAGGCTATGGAGCTATCGGAAGGATCAGACACATCTAAGTTCGCTTCGATGCTAGAGATGTGGCAAGTTACGCCTGTAATGATAGGGTCTTGCATGGCATCTAGTTTAATATCTTTTGTGGTGAATACGCCCAACGACACATCTCCCACCTCATTGTCGGTACATGCGCCTAGTCCAGCTACCGCGACTAACACGGCTAATATCTTTTTCATTCTTATATCCTTTTAAAGCACGTTCTAATAGTGCGTATATCACCAATACGGTAATCACTTAAAAATAGATTTTTTATACCTCAATGATACGGCACTCTAGCATAGGTGGTGCACAGTTTTATTGACTCAATTGAGCTTATTCACAATTAACTCGGCGACTTGATCGCAAAAATCAAAACCTGAATAGTCTGGGTTAAAGCCACTAATATAGGGTACCGCCATAATAAAATAACGTTTATCCACGCTGCCGTTCGCCAAGATGGGCTGAAAATCATCATTAATAGCAAACCCGCCAGTTTCTAAATAATATTCATCGTCTGAACCTATGCATACACTTTTGGGGTTATCTGTTAAATGTTTTTTACCTTGGTGTTTATCCTTAAACCTTACTTTAGCGACTAATGGTTCAGCATCTTCAAACATAGATTTAAAAGGAAATGCATCTACTGGCAGCGACTTCTGGCCAGTGCAATCGATAAAGGTTTTATATGTGTTTACAACCGGCTTGTTATTCTCGTCCTTATAAAAAAAATGAAAATCGCAGTCGCTTTTAATTTCAAGGTGGCTGCTGCTATCTACCGCAATAATATCGAGGACACCGCTATCGTGTAGGGCAAGCAATTGTGCCGCGGAAGACTGTGGAATGTTCGCAATCATAAGGCCAATAAGCGGTAAAAGATGGTTGCGTAATCGCAGGGTATCTTCTGCGCTAAAGTATTTGGCTGGGTGGTTTATGGTGAAGCTCAGCAGCGCGATGGCTTCTTTCCATTGCAATGTGCTTTCTTGTTTAATCGACTGTTCAGCTTGCAGATACTCAATTTTAAATAAGGTGAAGGGGGCATACGCTTTACGCGACTCAAGCATCCATTGGCAAAACGCTTCTATATTTTTGTCTGCTATTTTTAGATAAAAATCCGCGTCTAGTTTTTTCAAAGCTCTTTTGAAATTATGCTCAAAAATAAAATCTAAACTTAAGAATCCGTCGTTGTCGGCCCTGTGCTGAGCAATTTCTTGCTCATTTAGCATGCCTTCATCAGATATCAGCGGGTCGTCTAAGTGAAAGCGGATATTTGGTAATAAGCCTTCTAGCGAGTGCATGATTATCTTAAAATTGGGAACGTCGTTAAGTAAACGATATTTTAGTTGCTTATCAGTTTGATAAAACTCGCCATTAGCCTCGCTTAATGTTCGAATTGCATCGATAGCGGTGAGGGAACTGCCTTTCAGCGCTATGGTATGGTTGTATTTTCGCTGCAATTTGGTGGGCGGGTAGGGAGAGTCAAAATACCCTTTTACTTTACCTTCATGGATTTTCGGCCAAATGTGGCCAGTGCACACCACCACGTTGTCAAACCCTGTCACCCATCCACTGTCAGTCAAAATGTTGATGCCTGTATGGCTATCGCCGCCTTGAGGTTCGGGGTTGCTTATATGCTCAGGGCTGTTTTTGCGCTCACGGCTATTTTCACGCTCAAGGCTGTTTCCATCCTCAAAGCTAGGTTTAATGTCCAAAACGTTGCACTGTAGGTGCGCGTTAACCATTATCCCTGCTGCACGGCATTTGCCAACTAGTGCGGAAAACTGTGCCTGTAGATATTCACCAAATAGTAGCCGTGGTACCACGTGTTTTTCATGCAGATTCGCTTTGCAAATGTGATATTTCGCGAGGTACTCAGGGCTTTGCTGGCGCAACCATTCAAGTAAGGTTTCGTCAAACGGGGCCAGTTCATCGGATGAAATATTGGTAATATGTTCCCACGACGCCCCATCTTTACTGTAGGGCATGCCTTGACCTAGCGCGGTGTTACGCTCAAAGATATCGAAGGTTAAGTGAGGAGATGCTCTGCCATCAGAGCTATTGGTATCAGAGCTCTCGACATCAAAGCACTCGCCATCCGCAAACTGCTCGCTAAAGAAGCGCAATGCTTTTTTAAGAATAGAAAGGGCGCTGGGGCCGCCGCCAATTAACGCAATCCTTGTTTTGTTCATCATCATCCTACCCGTAATAAAACACGCTGTTTACTATAAATGTATTATTTAATCAGTGTCATCGTGCTTGTATTTCCAGCATCCAACGCAGGCTATTCGCATTGGCAAACACGAGGAGCAAGTAACTTAATCACTATAGCTAAGCATGTTATATGCCTAATTTCAGGCTGGTATCGACGAATTATATAGAATGGTTAGCGGTTAATTCGCACAGGGTTACTGATTTATTGGCAGTACTATCTGCACGCTTAAACCGCCATCAGCAGGGCTTGTCATTTGTAATTTTCCACTGTGTTTTTCAATGGCTTTTTTCGCAATGCTCAGGCCTAGTCCGAATCCTGATGTATGCATTTGGTTGCCTGCACGGTAGAAAGGTTGCAGCAACTTTTCGATTTCGTCACTATCAACGCCAGGCCCATGGTCGCGTACGGTAATTACAGCGGTGTTATTCCTTTTTTCCGTGTTCACCTCAACCAATTCACCGCGGGAGGAATATTTACAGGCATTGCCGATAATATTTTCCAGTGCTTGATGAAGGGCTTCTGCATAACCTGAAATGGTAACGTTGGGCTCGCAGTTAAGATTTAGTGGAATGCCAGGGTAGTGCACAGCCATATCGTCGGCTATACGTTCGCATAGGGCGTTAATATCGCAAGTTTCTGGGGTAGGGTTACCTTTTTCTAACTTTGAATAATCCAATATTTGTTGAATAAGCGCATCCATACGAACGCAATCATTATGAATTTGTTTTACATGACGACTATCAGGCGTGTGCTGTTCAATAATGGCTGCCGATGCCTGCAAACGAGCCAGTGGCGCGCGAAGTTCATGGGATACATCATGCAACAGTTGTTGCTGATTAGTCGCTGCTTGGTGGGTTTTGTTGACCATAAAACTAATATCAGCAGCTAAGTCGCCTAGTTCATCACCA
>MDTG01162352.1_pt1 | contig 10471 bp, 8 predicted proteins | sample 811421 | NCBI WGS metagenome assembly MDTG01 (sample SAMN05326645, study PRJNA326480) | marine metagenome | isolation source: seawater | place: Pacific Ocean: South East | collected 2011
GGCCACCGGAACGACCAGTAGCGGAAAGATTCCGAAGATTGCACGCATCAAATACCCCTTTTCGGTGCTGCTGCGGGACCCGGCATTCTGCCGTTTGTTTCTGGCGATAAAGCCGCCAACAATGGCTGCCTGTGTGTCCTTTTTCATGTTCACTAACCCGTCGCTCAGCGCGTGTTAACACGAGGTGTACCGGATAGTTTCCGCAGAGGCGAGGAAAAATCCCCCGCCGCCTTAACCAACACTATTCCCGCAAATCGGGCGATTTGCGGGCGGTTTGTTCAGGAATCTGAAGCGGATCAGATTTCGTCCGCGCCGCCTGGATTGCGGCGGCGGCGGATCAGCCAGGTCACGCCGCGCAGATCCGAGAAGGCGTCGTTCAGGCGGCCGAAATTGGTATAGTTCGACCGGCCCGCCCCGCGCTCGCGATGGTTCACATCGCGGTATTCCACGCCAAAGCCTTCGGCCCGCATAAGGGCTGGCATGTAGCGGTGCATGTGATCGAAATAGGGCAGCTGGATATAGGCCGCGCGCTGCATCACCTTGATGCCGCAGCCGCTGTCGTCGCAATCGTCCTTCAGCATGCGCTTGCGGATATTGTTGGCAAAGCGCGATCCGAAGCGTTTCCAGGCCGTGTCCTTGCGCTTGGCGCGGCGGCCCATCACCATTTTCAGACCTTCCGGCGCATCCCGGCGGGTCAACTGGCGGTAAAGATCGGGCAGGTCGGCCGGATCGTTCTGGCCGTCGCCATCCAGCGTACCGATCACCGGCGCTTTGGCGGCGAGGATACCGGAGCGGATGGCCCGGCTCTGGCCGGCATTCTTCCGGTGGCCCAGCACGCGAAGCATCGGATATTGCGCCTTCAGCTCCACCAGCTGGGCGCGGGTGTCATCGGTCGAGGCATCGTCGACGAACACCATTTCATAGGCGCGCCCGTCCAGCGCTTTTGCGATCTCGCCGATCAGGGTGGCAACGTTCCCGGATTCATTATGCACCGGAACGACGACGGAAAACTCGAGAGCCTGGTCCACTTCCAGATCCCTTCTGCTGGTGCGCCCCCAAGCCGGCGCGCGAAAAGTCTTCGCCTCATACAGAGCGTTCCGCCGGATGGCGAGCCCTGTGGTTCACCTGCGGCTGACACCCGTCTTGTGCCCAAAACCGCAAGACGAAGCGGGCCGAAGCAGTTAGAGGAGGGGACATGACATTGCTCGACCGCCTTTCGACCGGCTGGAAAGCCTGGGTCGCTCTCTTCCTGATCACGTTCAGCGCCGCGGCGCCCGGCGTCTTCATGCTACCCGCACTGGACCGCGACGAAAGCCGGTTTGCGCAGGCCTCCAAGCAGATGCTTGAGGATCATGACTATATCCGCATCCAGTATCAGGACGAGCTGCGCAACAAGAAGCCCGCCGGGATTCACTGGCTGCAGGCGGCCTCGACGGCGGTTTTCACCGGGCCGGAAGCCAAGCAGATCTGGACCTATCGCTTCCCCAGCTGGATCGGGGCGAGTCTTGCGGCGGTCGCCTGTTTCTGGTGCGGCATCCCGCTGGTCGGGCGGCGGGCGGCGTTTCTGGGGGCGGCCCTGTTCGGCTCCACCCTGTTGCTGACGTCGGAAGCACATATTTCCAAGACCGATGCGGTGCTGGTCTGTCTGACGACGTTCGGCATTGGTGCCCTGGGGCGGCTTTACATGCGCGAAGGGTCTCCGAAGCGGATGGCGCTCCTGTTCTGGCTCGCCATGGGGCTCGGCTTCCTGATCAAGGGACCGGTGACGCCAATGGTGGCCGCCTATGCCGGGGCCGGCGTCTGGGTCTGGGGGCGGGCGGAGAACGGGAAGGGGGGCGACTGGTGGCGGCCGCTACTCTGGTGGCCTGGCCCGCTCCTGTTCGTGGCGCTGGTGCTGCCCTGGTTCGTCTGGGTCCAGGTGGCGACCGGCGGGGAGTTCCTGCAGGGCGCGGTCGGCAAGGATCTCAAAGACAAATTCACCGGCGCCTCTGAAGGCCATGGCGGCTGGCCCCTCTATCACCTGACCCATCTTCCGATCTGGTTCTTCCCGGCGATCCTGCTGATCGTGCCAGGGCTCGTCGCGGGGTGGAAAGATGTCCGTCAAGCTACGGCTGCGCGGACAGGCTGGCCCGGTCTGATGATCGGCGGCGCCTTGCTCGCGGTGAGCCTGTTGCTGGCGCTGGTCTTGCCAGCCTCTGCGGCGAATGGGGTGAAGGTCGCCTATCCGGCGGTCCTGCTTCTGGTGTTCTGGTACCTGTCGACGCAGGAAGCGTGGCGCCGCCGCGCACCGGTATCACCCGATGCGCCGGACGAGGCGAAGGGCTTGCGGCTTCTCCTCTGCTGGACGCTGCTGACCTGGGCCTTCTTCGAGCTGATGCCGACCCTGCTCAGCCATTACATTCTGCCCGCCTATCCGGGCATGGCGCTGCTTTGCGGGCATGCGGCAGTCCGCCTGATGGAAGGGCAGAAGATGCCGGTCTCGCGCTGGCTGTCGCTTGCCCTGTTCGGGCTTGGCGCCGGGCTCCTGCTGGCGGTGTCCTATCCCGGCGTGACTCACTATTTCATGGCGGAAGCGGCTGGCGATTTCACCACCGCATCCAGTTCTGAGGTGTTGGCGACATGGCAGGGGTACCGTGTGTTTCCTGTTTGGCTCTGGTGGGCCGCATTTGCGTTGTGCGGGGTGGCCGCCATTGAGTTCAGCCGTGCCCGGACGGGCATCGCCATCCTGGCCGGTATTGCTGCGGCTTTCGTTATCGGCTGGCATATCCGCATTTTCATGCTGCCCAGCCAAGTCTGGGTGCAGCCGACAGAGACGGCGCGCCTGGCGCTGGAAGATGTGTGCGGCGTGCCGGGCGAAGCCTGCGCGATGACGCCGCCTGAGCGGATTCTGTCTCTCGGCTATGCCGAGCCGTCCTACATTCTCACCATGGGTACGCAGAACCTGCACCCGCCGGAGACCCCGCTGGACCTGCCCACCGACATGACGGCATATCCCGTCGTCTATCTCGTGAACTATGAAGACCGCAAAGCCGAGCCGCCGGTGGCCAAGGAAGTTGAGCATCTGCGTGCGCAGGCAAACGGCATGGGCCTCTGCATTACGGAGTCCGAGCCCTACTACGCGCTCAACTATTCAAATGGCGATCCGGTGAACTTTGTTGCCATGCGGTTCGACCGGGAAAGCTGCCGCTAGAAACTGTAGCCGATGCGCAGACCATAGGTTCGCGGGTCTGACCGGAATGTATCATAACCGATGAAGCCATAGCCGGAGAGCGCATAGTCTTCATCTGTCAGATTCCGAGCCCAGAGCGTGACGTCTATTCCGGGGTCTGCGAAATGGATGCCCGCTTCGGCCTGGAGCGTTGTAAACCCTTTCTGCATGCGCGACGCCAGCCCTTCCGGGTCCAGATAATAGCGGCTGCGGTATTTTGCGTGTAGCGAGACATGGCCTTCCGCATTGGAGGTCACATCGAACGCATACCGCCCGCCCAATGTGGCGGAGACGTCCGGCGCGAAGGGCAGGGGGTTGCCGTCGAATTTTGCAGCATTGCCGCCTGTATCGGTGGTCTGTTCGATTTTCGTATCGAGCAGGGTGAGCCCGCCTTGCAGGGACAGGGCCTCGGTCGCCTGCCAGCGCATATCGGCATCGAGACCATAGACGGTGGCGGCGTCGAGGTTGGACAGGGAATTTGATGTGATGCTGGAACCGTCCGGCAGCGGAAAGTTCACGAAGATGCGTGCCTGGGGGGCGTCATAGTCCTGATAGAACAGAGCGGCGTTCCAGACGAATCCGGCCGAAGGATTCGATTTGAAGCCGGCCTCATACGCCGTGACAGTCTCGGCGTCGAACAGGCCTTCATTCGCAAAGTGGGTGGCGTTGTTCTGCACTTCCCCATTGAACCCACCGGACTTGTAGCTGTTTGCAATGGACGCATACGCCGTGCCTGCACCCGCGTCGTAGGCCAGCGCCATGTTGCCGGTGAGTTTTGTGTCTTCGATCTCGTTCGAGCCTGCGGCAAGGCCGAGACCTCCGACATTGTTGTAGCCGATCGTTCCGTCATCGAAGATGTGCCGGCCTGCGCCGGCACCTTCGATTGTCTCTTGCGTGATCCGTGCGCCGAGCGTGGCCGCAAGCCGGTCGCTTAGCGCGAACTCATTGTAAGTGAAGGCCGCCAGGGCAGAGCGTTCCTGCCGGATGTCCGTGATCAACGTCATGGCTGTACCGTCCGAAACAGGGTCAGGTCCTGCGCGGCTGGCAGCGCCCACATAAGGGCAGGTCCCGAGAAGCGTGTCCGGGTCCAGCTCTCCGCACCAGATCGTGTAGGTCTGGCTGAAATCCTCCGCGGCGGCGTAGGCCCCGAACAAGGTAGAACCGCCGGCGCGCTCTGTCTTCAGGCGGACTTCCTGCGAGTACTGTCTGAAGTTGCGATCATAGGAGAGGTTCGCGTTGAAGAGCGGATTGCCGTAGAGTGCCACAGCCCCGTCAAAGTCAAATCCGTAAGACTGGTTGAAGCCTTCAAACGCGGTGAGGGAGGTCAGCGTCCAGTCGCCCAGATTGCGGACGTATTCGGCCGATGTGCCATAGAATTCATTATCGGTGTCCTGAACACCATCGCTTCCCACGGAAATGTCATGATCCGAGAGGCCCAGCGTGTCATTGCGCGGCGCGGCGTTGACGCCATTGTCTTCCTCATAATGCGTGCGGATCAGGAGGGCGCCGCCGAGGGCTTCTTCCCAGTTGAGGCCAAGCCGAAGGCCGAACTCGTCCCGTATGCCGCCCGCAGCGTCTGGCCCGCCTCTGTTGTCGAGCGCGGCATCGCGGGAAAGATAGCGCCCGGCCAGGCGGTAGCTGAAGCCGCCGGATGTCTGTCCGAACGCGCCTTCCACATCCGTGCGTTCCAGATTACCATATCCGGCCCGCAGATAGCGCGACTGGCCAGATTCCGGGCGGGCAGTCAGGAAACTGATCGCGCCGGAGGAGGCATTGCGTCCGAACAAAGTGCCTTGCGGGCCTTTCAGAACTTCGATGCCGGAGAGGTCGTACAGCATCAGGCCGGTCTGCACATTTGTGGCCAGGAGGACGCCGTCAGAATAGACGGCCGCTGCACCGGGCGTCAGCGCCTGGTGGTCCACGGCGCCGATCCCGCGGATCTGGAAGGCCACCTGGGTGCCATTTGCAACGGCGGCCTCCACGCCCGTCAGCAGGTCGGTCACATCCTCTGCGCCGAGATAGGGCGATGTCAGCCCGAGTTCATCTCCGCTGATCACGCTGACCGACATCGGGATGTCGCTGAGCGGTGTCTGGCTGGCCGTTGCCGTTGTGACGACACGATCGAGTCTTGCCGGAGCATCTTCCGGTTCGGCAGTGAATGTTGATGCGGCGAGGATAAGCGCGAGAGACATTTGAGGGGCCCTTACTTTGGGAAGAGGGCGCTTATCAGGCTTCGTGAATCGGCATCAACAGGGTCGCTGCCGCATGCCTGCTAAAGTGACTTTGCACTTTACTTCTTACAGGTTCGCCCGGGCCTGAACGGTTGGTGATTTACACCGCCGGGTCTGGCGCATAGCCTGCGATGAACAGCGGGAGACATCACATGAACTGGAAGCTTCGGGCGTGCGCTGCGTCACTGATCGCACTTGGAACGGCAGGCATGGCCTTCGCCGACAGCGACCTCAGGACGGCGATCGACAAGGACTATCAGGAAAACCTGGGGCCATTGTTCGAGTATTTCCACCAGCATCCTGAGCTCTCTTTCCTGGAGACCGAAACGTCCAAGCGGCTTGCGTCTGAACTGCGCGCCCTTGGCTATGACGTGACCGAAGGGGTGGGCGGCACCGGCGTGGTGGCCGTCATGAAAAACGGCGATGGCCCGACGGTTCTGATACGCGCCGACATGGATGGCCTGCCGCTGAAAGAAGACAGTGGTGTGGGCAATCCTTCCACAGTTACCCAGGTCGACATCGACGGCATCGAGAAGCCGGTGATGCACGCGTGCGGGCATGATGTGCACATTACCTCACTGGTCGGCGCCGCCCGCCAGATGGCCGCGCGCAAGGAAGACTGGTCGGGCACGCTGGTGCTGGTCGGCCAGCCCGCAGAGGAGCGGATCGGCGGCGCGCGTGCAATGATCCAGGACGGCCTCTATGAGCGGTTCCCGAAGCCGGATTATGCGATTGCCTTCCATGTCGCGGCCGAACTCGAGACCGGAACAATCGAAGTCCCGCTGGAACAGGTGGCGTCGAGTTCCGACAGTGTCGATATCATCGTCCACGGCGTCGGCGCACACGGCGCCTATCCGCATATGGGGATCGACCCGGTTCTGGTGGCATCGCAGATCGTGGTCTCCCTCCAGTCGATCGTCTCGCGGTCGATTGCGCCGCTGGAGCCGGGCGTGATCACGGTGGGAGCCATTCACGGTGGCTTCAAGCACAACATCATCGGCGACAAGGTCGAGATGCAGATCACAGTCCGCTCCGACGATCCGGAAGTGCGCGAAGAATTGCTGGATGGCATCGACCGGGTCGCGCGCGGCGTCGCGATTTCGATGAATGTGCCCGAAGACCTGATGCCGGAGGTTATCCGGTCTGAAACGGAAACCACGCCGCCCACGATAAATGATCCGGCGACTGCGCAGCGTCTGCGTGATGCGTTTGCGGCGCGTATTTCAGATGATGTGCTGGTGGATCCGCAGCGCGGCGGCATGGGGGCCGAGGATTTTGCCTATTTCGTCACCCCGGATACCGGCGTGAAGGGGGTTTATTTCAATGTTGGCGGTACGCCGGCCGATGAGCTGGAAAATGCCGCCTCCCACCATTCGCCATTCTTCAGGATCTGGCCTGAGCCGTCGGTGGAACTGGGCACGGAAGCCATGGTCATCGGGGCGATGACCCTGATGCCGGCGAAGGACTGACGTTAAGGATCAGCGCGGCGCGCGCTTGGCGAGAATTCGCTGCAGCGTGCGCCGGTGCATGTTCAGTCGGCGGGCCGTTTCCGAGACATTGTGATTGCACAGCTCATAGACACGTTGGATGTGTTCCCAGCGCACCCGGTCGGCGGACATCGGGTTTTCGGGCGGTGCGGGCTTTTCGTCGGTCGTGGCCGTGAGCGCGCGGATGATGTCTTCCACGTCTGCCGGTTTTGAAAGGTAGTCCACTGCGCCAGCTTTCACGGCAGCGACGGCGGTGGCGATGGCGCCATAGCCCGTCAGGATGACGGCGCGCGCTTCCGGACGGCTTTTCTGCAGCACTTCCACGACATCAAGGCCGCTGCCGTCTTCCAGGCGCAGGTCCAGCACAGCGAAAGCCGGTGGATTCAGGCGGGCGATATCCTTGCCTTCTGCAACATTGGTAACAGCAGAGACGATGAATCCGCGCTGGGCCAGGGCCCGGGCAAGTCGTTGTACGAACGGGCCGTCATCATCCATCACGAGACAGGAGCGGTCTTCGACCCCTTCGAGGCTCTCATGAAGATTGATATTTACCGGCCGTTCCATGCTCAGCTTCCCTCGCTACCTGATTCTTCTATAGGGGTTCCAAATCAATTAATCCAACGCGGATGCTTCAAGAGCTGCACGTGGCCAGAGGGCCTGAACGATGGCGCCCGTCCGGGGAGGCGTGCGGTTTCTTGTGGCGATCCTGCCGCCGGTGCGTTCGATCAGGGTTTTTGCAATAAAGAAGCCAAGTCCCATGTCTCCGCCGCCGAGATGTGCCTCGCTTCGCTCCGAGACGTAAGGCTCTCCCAGCTTCGGCAGGACTTCCTGCGCAAAGCCCGGCCCGTCATCGCTGATCGAGATCATGATCTGGTCTGCCGTCCAGCTCGCTTGGGCCGTGACCTTTGAATCAGCGAAACTGACGGCGTTTTCCACGAAAGCACTGATGGCATGCAGGATTTCGGGGCTGCGGTTCAGGATCGGCGGACGGTCGTCTGCCTCGTCTTCGCCCGGCCGGACGACCACTTCCACGGCAACGCCGAGCCCTTTGAAGGGGGCTGCCGCTTCAGCGACCAGCGCGTCCAGGGTGACGCGGGCGTGGACGATGTCTGTGGCCTCGCGCGCTTCGCGGATCGTGGCGAGAATGGTCCGGCAGCGGTCGGCCTGTTCGGCCAGCAGGGTCAGGTCTTCATATTTCGGATCGTCCGGCGGGGTTTCCGCCATCAGTTCCTTGGCAACGAGGTGAATGGTTGCCAGCGGCGTGCCGAGTTCGTGCGTCGTCATGGCGGACATCGCGCCAATGGCGGAGAGTTTCTGTTCGCGGGCCATGACGATGCTGGCTGCATCGAGCGCCCGAACGAGCTTCGCTTCATCCTGGCTGACGCGTCCGGCCGACACCGCGAAGAAGACCACGCCAACGGCGAGGGCGGCGAACTGGCCGAGATGGAACAGCGGCGGCAATTCCACCAGGGCCCCATTGATCCAGGGCAGGGGAAGGGAAATCAGCGGCATGAAGGCGGCCAGGGTCAGGGCCAGCAGTGCGATCAGCACTGCCCGCATCGGCGACAGGCTGAGCGCCGCCACGGTCACTGGCGCGACCAGCAACAACAGGAAGGGGTTCGACAGACCGCCCGTCACGGCCACCAGCGCTGCAAGCTGGACCGTGTCGAAGGCAAGCTGGAGGGAGGCCTCCCAGCCGCGCGTCAGGCGCTGGCTCTGAAAGGCAAATGACAGGAAGACGTTCAGCCAGGCCGACGCGGCGATGATCGCAAGACACGCAGCGAGTGGCAGGTCGAAGCCCAAGACAAAGAACACGAACAGCACAGCGGCTGTCTGTCCGCCCACCGCCAGCCAGCGCAGGGCGATGAAGGTGCGCAACCGCGTCCTGCCCAGGGCTGACTGGGCAGACCCCAGCCCTTCCGGGGCGAGGGTGAAGATGGCATCATCGAAGCCGAGCCTGTCGGCGCGGCTCATATCCTGGCGGGACGGATCACTCATTTGTGTCTTATGCGGCAGCGTGACGCCCTCGCCAAGCTGCGGTAGGCCGTCCTAGAGGATGATCATGACCAGACTTCGTTTGACTTCCGCCATGCTGGGTATGCTGCTTGCGGCTGCCTGTGGCCCCGCAAAACCTGCTGAACCTTCTGCCGGCGGCTCAGCTGGCGGCTGCATGTCGCGGGCCTATCCGAATATCGGCGGACCGATCTCGCTGGTGAACCAGGCCGGGGAAGCGGTTACGGAAGAGACCTATAAGGGTCACCCGACGCTTATCTATTTCGGTTTCACTTACTGCCCCGATGTCTGCCCGATGACGCTGGTGACCGTGAAGCGGGCATATGACCGCCTGCCGGAAGATGTGACGCCGCCGCAAACATTGCTCATTTCCATCGATCCGGAACGGGATACGCCGGAACAGTTGGCGCAATATGTGTCCACCAAAGCGTTCCCAGCCAATCTTCAGGGCCTGACAGGGACGCCGGAACAGGTCCGGTCTGCGGCCGATGCCTTCCTGGCAGATTATTCGCGGATCGAGCAGCCAGACAGCGCCAGTGAATACTCCATGGATCACACCTCGCTGCTCTACCTGATGGATGAAGACTGGAAGCTGAAAACCTTCTTCACCCATGAGGACACGGACGAAACCATCGCTACCTGTCTGACGGAATTGCTGGAAGAGTAAGCTGCCAGGCTGCCAGGCCTAGTGGGCTGTCCAGCCGCCATCGATCGGCAGCAGGGCGCCGTTGATCTGGTCTGCCGCCGGAGAGCAAAGGAAGGCAGCCATTTCGCCGATCTGCTCAACGGTCACGAATTCCTTGGTCGGCTGGGCTTCGAGCAGCACGTCCCTGACCACTTCGTCTTCGGTGATCCCGCGGGCCTTGGCCGTGTCTGCGATTTGCGCATCGACCAGCGGCGTGTGGACATAGCCGGGGCAGATGGCGTTACAGCGAACGCCATGGGTCGCCCCTTCGAGCGCCACAGTCTTGGTCAGGCCGGCAATGCCGTGCTTGGCGGCCACATAAGCGGCCTTGTAGGGCGATGCGACCAGTGCATGCGCCGAAGCGGTCTGGATAATCCTGCCCCAGCCTTTTTCCTTCATGCCCGGCATGGCGAGACGGATCGTGTGGAAGGCCGCTGACAGATTCAGCGCGATGATCAGGTTCCACTTGTCGACCGGGAAATCCTCGATCGGGGAAACATGCTGCACGCCAGCATTGTTTACTAGGATGTCGGCGCCGCCGAACTCGTCCTGGACATAGGTCATCATGTTTTCGATTGCCGCGATGCGGGTGAGATCGGCGCTGGAATAGCCCACAATCACCGAGTGATCCGCAGCAATATTGCGTTTCAGCGAGTCGATCTCACCGGCATCGCCAAATCCGTTGAGCACGATGTTGCACCCTTCCGACGCCAGCCGGACAGCGATGGCTTTGCCAATGCCGCTCGTGGAGCCGGTGATAAGGGCTGTTTTACCTTTCAGCATGATGGTCTCCTTGAGCGGCGGTTGCGCCATGCTAGGAATAGGGCCGGGTTCCCGCCGGGTCACC
>MDTG01265246.1_pt1 | contig 10471 bp, 13 predicted proteins | sample 811421 | NCBI WGS metagenome assembly MDTG01 (sample SAMN05326645, study PRJNA326480) | marine metagenome | isolation source: seawater | place: Pacific Ocean: South East | collected 2011
CATACCAATTCCTCTTTTATGAGGTGGAATATTTGAAATTGGATTTTCATCCAAATATATTTCTCCATTTGTAGGAGTTTCAAACCCAGCTAACATCATTAAACATGTTGTTTTACCAGATCCAGATGGACCAAGCATAGTAACAAACTCTCCCTCAGCGATATCTAAATTTAAATCTTTTACGACCAAAACTTTACCATCGTAACTTTTATCAACTTTATCAAAACTAACGAAATTATCTTTATTTGACATGTGAATTTAAAACATTTGTAATGATTTATTTCAAGGTTTATTATTATACCTATAGAAGGTTAATATTTATGATGTATCTTGCTGATGTATCTGTTTGTACAACGCTACAGTGTTTTTCGTTTCCATCAAAAGTTACCAGTTGATTTTCTACAGAAGGTATTTTTTCTCCATTTTCAAACATTGTATAACCATTATTAGTATTTATATAAAATATACAAACTTTGTGGGCAAAATCATAATCTACATGAAAAGGATCGGGTTTTTGTTTTTCTCTCCTAGGGTATAGCGATGATCTAATTCTTAAAATATTTTTATAACCTATTTTTTCATTTATTTTGATCATCAATTTATCTAATATTGAAAAATTAGGACTTTCGGGGAATCTGTCTTTAAATGTCTTGGGATGACAATCTTTAAAGCTATGAACAAAATATCCATCTTTGTCATTATCTCTTCCATCTTTATGAGCAATAAAATCTACATATCTCCATTGGCATCTTGGGGACATTATGAATTTACTAATCTCTAAAAAGCTCTCTTTGTCTAAAAAATTTTCAATAATTTCAAATTTATTTGACATGTAGTTCCTTAGGCATATTGCAAAATAGTTCGCTACCTTTTTCTGTAACTCTTACAGACTCAGAAGCCTCAACACCCCAATCACCAAATTGCATTACTGCGATCATATGAAAACATACATTTGGTTTTAATATTGTCTTATCTCCTTTTGATATATTCAAAGTATGCTCTCCCCAATCAGGAGGATACCCAATTCCAATTGAATAACCAGTTCTCGATTCCTTTTTTATATTATATTTGTCTAATATCTTCCAAAATTTTTGAGCTACATTATCTGCAGTATTACCTGGTTTAGTTTCTGAAATTCCCGCCTCTAAAGCTTCAATTGTTGCTTTCATTGCATCAATTTTTTTTTGCTCTGGCTTACCTAATAAAACAGTTCTTGCCATTGGAACGTGATATCTTTTATGGACACCAGAAATTTCAATAATAGTAGCTTCGCCATTAACAAATTTATCTTGTGTTGCGGTTAAATGGGATGCTGATGTTCCTTTTCCTGTTGGGAGTAATGTTGCAATACTAGAATATTCTCCTCCATATTCTGGTGTTCCCATAAATAATGATTTTTGAATTTCTGCTACTGCATCGCACTGCCTTACGCCTGGATTTATAGCTGTCATAGCAGTTTTCATACCTTTTTCAGATATTAATGCTGCAGACTTCATTAGTTTTATTTCTGCTTCAGATTTAACTAGCCTTTCCCAATTAACTAATCTTTCAGAGTCTTTTAATGTAGCATTTGGCAAACCCTGTTTTATTTTTTCATAGCAATATGCGGTAAAATAATGACTATCCATTTCTAATCCAATATTTAGTTTATCCCATTTTCTTTCTTTAATTATCTCAACTAAATAATCATAAGGATGAGAGGGCCAGGTATGAATATATTTTTCGTGATAAACAATAATATTTTCTTTATTTAGATATGTGGTTATATATGCTCCTCCAGCATCTTGTGCTCTAACAAAACAAAGAGGTTGGTCAGAATTGACATGAACAATAACACATTGGGCATAATAAAAAGACCAAGCATCATATCCTGTTAAGTAGTTCATATTTGCAGTATCAGAAGAAATTAATAATTCTATACCTTTTGCTTGCATAGATTTTTTTACTTTTATTAATCTTTCTTTATATTCTTCTTTTGAAAACAACATTGTTATTTCTCTAAAAATAATTTACCAAATCCTTTTACAGATTTATTTTTTCCAATATTTACCAGGGTATCCCAGATTAATGCCTGATTACTCGATAAAACAAACTTATTTATTTTTTTTTCTAATTTTTCAATAATAGACATTGCAGGAAGTGCGGTACAAGAAATGAAAAGAGCATCAGCATCTTTTATATCCATTTTAGACAAAACATCATATAAATATTCTGGATCAATTTTGCCAATATCTAAATCACTTTTAATATCAAAATAAGAATTAGAAGTAATTATAAAATTTTCTTTTTTAAAAAATTCAATTACCTCATTATTTAAATCTTTAATATAAGGAGTAAAAACAGCAATTTTTTTTATATTTAATTTTTTTAAAGCTTTTACAGCAGCGGTACTTGGGGTGGTAAGCTTCGCTTCAGGTTTTGCTAATTTAACTTTCTTTTCAATAGAATCGTAACCTGCAGCTATAGTTCCAGAAGTGCAGCCATAAACAATGCAGTCTACTTTTTGATCAGGAAGTATATTTTTTGTTACTTCGGTTACTTTTTGAGACATTTTAATTAAGTTTTCACTAGTTAAAGGATTGTAGCATTCAATCCGATTCACAAAAAAATCAATTTCTTTGTCTTTAATTACGTTGATAAAGTCTTTTTCAATCATAAAATCGCTTGCTAAAGCAATTAAACCAATTCTAGGATTGGGATTGGAATTAAATTTTGGTGTTACTTTTGTTGAATACATTTTTGAAAAAGAAATATATCATAAGACCCTAAATATTCATTAAAATTAAAGGGGTGTATATGAGAATAGGTTTTATAGGTTTGGGCAATGTTGGTAGAAAACTTGCAGAAAGTTTATTAAGAAATAAATTTGATTTAACTGTTAGAGATTTAAACGAAAAATTAACAAATTATTTTAAAAATAACGGCGCAAAAGTTGCAAAAAACGCAAAAGAATTAACTGAAAAAACTGATTTAATTATAACTTGTTTACCATCTCCCAAAATATGTGCTGAGGTAATGGAGTCAGAAAACGGTGTAATAAATGGTCTTTCAAAGAACAAGATATGGTTGGAAATGAGTACGACTGACCATTCGGAAATAAAAAGATTAGGCAATATAGTTTTAGATAAAAAAGCCATTCCATTAGATGGTCCTGTTAGTGGAGGATGCCATAGAGCTGCATCAGGAAATATTGCGATTTTTGTTGGAGGCAAAAGAGAAAGTTTTGAAAAAATTTTACCTATCTTAACAGCTATGGGAAGAAAAATTTTACATACCGGGGAATTAGGTACAGCATCAATTCTTAAAGTCATTACAAATTATTTAGCATCTGTTCATTTAGCTGCTTTGGGTGAAGCATGGACAGTTGCAAAGAAGTCTAATTTAGATCTTAATAAAACTTATAAAGGTATAGCTGTTTCTTCTGGAAATTCATTTGTTCATGAAACTGAAAGTCAGGTAATTTTAAATGGTTCTTACAATATTAATTTTACAATGGATTTAGTTCAAAAAGATATGAGCCTTTTTAATGAACTTTCAAAAAAACTTAGCACACCTTTAGAAATATCACCATTTATATTAGATATATTTAATGATGCACAAAAAAAATATGGTCCGAGAGCATGGTCATCAATGGTTGTAAAAAGACTTGAAGATAAGTTTAATTTAGATTTTAGAGCCTCAGGATTTCCGGATGAGTTAGTGGATAATGAAAAAGAAGAAAAAGGATACGAAATTTAAATAAAGTCGTTTTCGTTATCTAGATCTTTAAAAGTTTTACTTGATGAAACCTTTATAAAATTAATATTTTTTTTAGCTTTTGCTAGTATAAATTTGGCACCATAATCACCTTTGATCTGTTTAAATTTTTTTAAAATCGAAATACTAAAACCTACTGGATTACCTATTCTATTTTTATATTTTAGAGCATGGATATTATGCTTTTTCATTATGATGGAGTCATAAATTTTATTTATATGTGAAGTTTTAATGAACGGCATATCTGATTGGATAATAATAAAACCTTTATCTTTATTAGATATTTTTTTTAACCCTGTTTTTATAGAAGATGAAATTCCATTTTTAAAATTTTTATTTTTAATATAAATTATTTTTTTATTTTTTTTTATAATTTTTTTTATTTTATGACTTTCGTAACCAAGTACTATTACAATTTTATTAACTTTACTTTTAATTACTGAATTTAAAGCATGGTTGATTAATGGTTTTTTTTTAAAAATTTTTATTAACTTATTTTCTTTTTTTAATCTCTTTGATTGTCCTCCTGCTAAAAATATTGCCATTATCATTTTTTATATGTCACAGCTACTAACTGGGCTATTATTGATAATGCAATTTCTGGTGCGGATTTTCCTCCTAATTTAATTCCTATAGGGCCGTTTATAGAATTTATTTCTTTTTCACTAAATCCAGACTCCTTTAGTCTCAAGCATCTATTTTCGTGAGTTTTTTTACTTCCTAAAGCTCCAATGTAATAAAAATTATTCTTCAGAGCATGTTGAAGAGCTGGATCGTCAATTTTTGGATCGTGGGTTAAGGCAATTAAAGCTGTGTTTTCATTTGTTTCGAGTTCTTTAAAGGCTTCATCAGGCCATTTATTAATTATTTTTAATTCAGGAAATCTTTGCGATGTAGCAAAGTAACCTCTTGGGTCTATTATAGAAATTTCAAAATTAAGACTTTTAGCAAACTCTACTAAGTACTGAGCAATATGAACAGCTCCAACAATTATAACTTTTATAGGTCTTATATAACTTTCAATAAATATATTCGTTCCTTCTATAACTCCATTTTTTTTTGACTTAAAAAAAATTTCTATTTGTTTGCTATAACTTTCAAATTCTCTACCTAATTGTTTTCCTTTTTCATATATTTCGCTTTCTCCGTTCTTAAGATTGGTAACAATCGCAAATTCTATTTTAGCTTCTTTTTTTTTTATGATTTCTTGAAGCGTTTTAAGTTTCATTAGTTTATTTGTTCTAGATAAACTTCAATTTCTCCGCCACAAGCAAGTCCAACTTCCCATGCACTTTCGTTAGAAACTTTAAATTCAATTTTTTTACAAGGTGTGTTATTTTTTATTAATTCGATACATTCTCTCACAACTGCCGACTCAACACATCCGCCAGAAACTGAACCAGAAAAATCACCTCTATCATTTACTATCATTCTGCTACCTACTTGTCTCGGCGACGAACCCCAGGTTTGAATTACAGTTGCTAAAACTACTTTTTGATTAGCTTTTACCCAATCATGGGCTTCTTCTAATATTTTTTCATCAAATGAATTTTTCATTTGATTTAAAGTTAATACTGTTAGTTATAATTAGCAAGCTTCTACGGCTTTTTTTGCAAATATTTTAACCATATTAGATCTATACTCTGCTGAAGCATGTATATCGGAATTCATATCCTTTGATGAAATTTTAATGTTGCTAATTGCTGCGGATGAAAAATTTTTGGATAAAACATTTGAAATGTCTTCATCATTATAAACACAAGATTTTGCTCCGGTAACTCCTACATTTACTCCACTTTTATATTTTGCAACATAAACTCCAACTATAGCGTATCTTGATGCAGGATTTGGATGTTTTTGATAACTTGATTTTTGTGGAACTTCAAATTCAATAGCTTCGATAACCTCTCCTTTTTTGAGCGACGTTTCGAACATTCCTCTAAAAAATTTATCTGCATCAATTTTTCTATTGTTTGTATGAATGATTGCATTTAATGCAATGCATGCAGACGGATAATCGGCTGACGGATCATTATTAGCTATTGATCCTCCAATAGTACCTTTGTTTCTTACTTGTGGATCTCCTATTCCTTCAGCTAATGCTGCAAGTGATGGAATTGCTTTTTTAATTTCTTTTGAATTAGCAACATCAGAATGTTTAGTTGTTGCCCCTATTGTCACTGACTTACCACTTACTTTTATACCAGATAATTTTTTAATTTTTTTAATATCTATAACATCTTTATACGAGGCAAGACCTAATTTTAAAGAAGGAATGGTAGTCATTCCTCCAGCCAAGAAAACTGAACTTGATGATGATAATTTTGAAGCATCTTTTACATCTTTTGCTAAATGGTAATTAAATGTTTTCATATATTTCCTCTATGCTGCCTCTGAATTTGTTTTTTTAATTTCGTTACATGCTTTCCAAACTTTTTCGGCAGTTGCGGGCATTTGTATTTCTCTGCCACCTAATGCATTTATAACTGCATTCATAACTGTAGGAGGAGCTGCTATAGCTCCAGCTTCGCCGCAACCTTTAACTCCTAATGGGTTTGTTGTTGCTTTAGTGCATGTAAAACCTAATTCAAATTCGGGAAAATTATCAGCTCTTGGCATAGTATAATCCATATATGAAGCGGTAATAAGTTGACCGCTTTCGTCATACTCTGCATTTTCTGTAAGAGCCTGTCCTATTCCTTGAGCAATACCTCCATGTACCTGACCCTCAACTATAGTAGGATTTACAATTGTCCCAAAATCATCAACTGCGGTATACTTATCAAGTTTTACATTTCCTGTTTCTGGATCTATTTCTACTTCAGCTATGTGAGAGCCTGCAGGAAAAGAAAAGTTGGCAGGATCAAAAAAAGCTTGTTCTTTTAAACCTGGTTCATCTCCTTCTGGTAGAGGCGACTTAACTTCATCCCTTACACCTGGAAGATAACAAGCAAAAGCAACTTCTCCTATAGTTTTTTTCTTATTAGATTTTGCTACTACAAATTCCCCATCTTTAAACTCCACATCTTCAGGTGCGGCCTCTAACATTTTTGCAGCTACTCTTTTGCCTTTTTCTACTATTTTTTTGCAAGCATTTACTATTGCTATACCTCCAACTGTTAAAGATCTAGAACCATATGTACCCATTCCAAATGTACCTTTGTCAGTGTCACCATGTACAATATCTATATTTTCAATAGGAACACCAAGTTCGTCGGCTGCAATTTGTGCAAAAGTTGTTTGGTGGCTTTGTCCATGACTATGAGATCCTGTGTATACTGTAACCTGCCCTGTCGGATTAAACCTCACTTCGGCGGACTCCCATAAACCAACTCCACAACCAAGCATCATCACTACAGGGGATGGAGCAATACCGCATGCTTCAAAATAACTTGTAACTCCTATACCTCTAAGTTTTCCTCTTGCTTCAGACTCTTTTTTTCTTGCAGCGAAACCATCGTAGTCTGCCATTTGTTTTGCTTTTTTAAGACCTGCTATATAATCACCTGAATCAACTTGATGAACTAATGTTTGTTTAAAAGGAAATTTAGTAGGAAAATTTTTCATTCTTATTTCTATAGGATCAATTCCTAACTCAAGTGCAGCCTTATCTACTATTCTTTCAATAGTGTATGTAGCTTCTGGTCTTCCTGCTCCTCTGTAAGCATCAACTGGAGCAGTATTAGTATAAACTGCTTTTACATTAGAATATGCTGCAGGCATTATATAAACACCAGTTGCACAGGGACCAAATAAATAAGTTGGTGTTACTGTTCCAAAAACTCTTGCATAAGCACCTAGATTTGCAATTGTTTCATTTTTAAATCCTAAGAATTTTCCATCATTTGTTACGGCTAATTCTGCATGAGTTACATGGTCTCTTCCATGAGTGTCAGTAAGAAAAGACTCTGTCCTTTCAGCAACCCATTTTATAGGTCTTTCAATTTTCTTAGATGCCCAACTACAGACTATCTCTTCATTATAAAGATTAATTTTTGAACCAAATCCACCACCTACATCCGGAGCTACTACTCTTAATTTATGTTCTGGCGCTACTCCTCCAAATGCAGACATTATCAATCTTGATAAATGTGGATTTTGACTAGTTGTATAGCAAGTTATTTCTTCAGAGGCTGTGTTATAATCAACAACACATGCTCTTGGTTCCATTGCATTAGGCACAAGTCGATTATTAGTGATGTCTAGTTTAATAATTTTATCGGCTTTTTCAAAGGCTTCTTTAACAGCTTTTCTATCCCCAAGTAACCAGTCATAGCATAAATTTTTTTCTATACCGTCATGTATTGCTTCGCTATTCATTGTTTCAGACAAATTCGTAACTGCTTTTAAAACTTTATAATCTATTTTAACTAGTTCAGCTGCTGCCTTTGCTTCATCCAGGCTTTCTGCTAAAACTACTGCTATAGGATCGCCAACAAAGTTAACGCTATCTTTTGCTAAAGGTGGATTTGCGGGACATTTCATTTCTGAACCATCTTCACTTCTAATTGCCCAACCAGCAATTAGACCTCCTATTTTGTCTGTAGCAATATGTTCTCCTGTTAAAATTTCAACAACTCCATCAGCTTTTAAAGCTTTAGAAGTATCAATTTTTTTAATTTTTGCTCTAGCATGCGGCGATCTAACAAAAATAGCATAAGTCTGATTAGCAATATTTATATCCGCAGTGTATTTGCCTTTTCCAGTTAAAAACCTCTTATCTTCTTTTCTTTCAACTCTAGATCCAACTAAACTTGCCATTTTACCTCCTCCTTAAAAACTACATTTTTGTAGAAGCTTCTTTGACTGCAGCTACAATGTTCTGGTAACCTGTGCATCTGCAAATATTCCCTTCTAACCAATCTCTAATCTCTTTATCGCTAGGCTTTTTGTTGTTTTGTAATAAGTCTATAGCGCTCATCACCATTCCAGGAGTACAAAATCCACATTGCAGACCGTGCAATTTTTTAAAAGCTTCCTGCATTGGGTGTAGTTTACCATTAGTGGAAAGACCTTCGATTGTTTGTACTTTTGAGCCATCAATCTCAGCCGCAAGTGCGGTACAGCTTTTTAATGATTTTCCATCAACATGTACAACGCATGCACCACATTGACTTGTGTCGCATCCAACATGTGTACCTGTTAAATTTAAATGATCTCTTAAAAAAGTTGAAAGCAGTGTGTGACTTGGCACATCTTTCTGAACTTTCTTACCGTTTACTACTAAAGTTATCTTACCCATATAAATAGTACCCCTCTATTTATTTAACATCTTATATAACCATCTAATGAAAATTGACTCAAGCTAATTAATTTCTACTTACGCTAGAAAATAATATCCTGTAATAGCTAATATTAATGCTATTGTTGAATAAATTAAAATTTTATTTGAAGATTTTTTGTTTGTTATTTTTTTTTCACTTTTTTCGGCTATTAAATCATTTTCTTCTTTTTTTTCTGAAATTGAGACTGATGAAATTAGTTGAGTGAATTTACCAAAAAAAATATCAGCCATTTTTTTTGCTGTCATATCAATTAGCCGTGAACCAACTTGAGCTATTTTGCCCCCTACATTTGCTTCAACGCTGTAAATTAATTTAGTTCCTCCATCACTACTTTCTTCTAATTTTACATCAGCTTGTCCAGATGCAAAACCAACAGGTGAATTACCTGATCCTACAATTTTGTAACTATTTGGGGCATTAATATCTTTAAGTTCTATAGTTCCTGTAAAGCTAGCGTTGAAAGGTCCAATTTTATTTTTTGCTGTAGCAGAAAATTCTGTTTCTGAATCTTTTTTAAATTCTTCACATCCTGGAATTGATTTTTTTAATATTTCTGGGTCGTTTAAAGCCTCCCAAACTTTTTGTTTTTCTAAATTAATTTGATATGATCCAGACAGTTTCATAAGAGTAATAAAACTGTAACACAAAATATTATGGATGATAATACAAAAAAGGAATTACAATCTGCTGCTTTTGATAGATTGGTGAGTCATCTAAGAGATAGAAAAGATGTTCAAAATCTAGATTTGATGAATCTTGCGGGGTTCTGTAGAAACTGTTTGTCCAAATGGTATAGGGAAGAAGCTGAAAAAAAAGGTATTAAAATTTCTGATTCAGATGCTAGAAAACATATTTACGGCATTCCCTATAGTGAGTGGAAAGAAAAATACCAAAAATAATTACTTTTCTTTAAGTCTTGGAAATAATTCTACAAAATTACATGGTTTATGATTTATATCCAATTGATGAATTAAAATTTTATCCCAAGCATCTGTGACTCCTCCTGAAGATCCGGGTAATGCAAAAATATATTTACCTTTTGCTAATACCGCACACGCTCTAGATTGAATTGACGAAGTACCGACTGTTTTTAAACTAATAGTTCTAAAAACTTCACCAAAACCTGGAATATGTTTATCAGCAATTTCATCAATTGCTTCTGGTGTAATATCCCTGCCCGTTAGGCCTGTTCCTCCGGTAGTAATTATGACATCTATTTTTTTTTTGTTTAGCCATTTTTTAAGGATTTTTTTAATATCTTTTTTATTATCTTTACAAATTTTTCTATCAGCCAGATTGTGCTTAGCTTTAGCTATTTTATTAACCAAAATTGATCCTGATTTATCATTTCTAAAAGTCCTAGTGTCAGTAACTGTTAATAGTGCTATGTTTACTTTCATAAATTAAAATAACTAAATATGATTATATTA
>MDTG01264153.1_pt1 | contig 10470 bp, 6 predicted proteins | sample 811421 | NCBI WGS metagenome assembly MDTG01 (sample SAMN05326645, study PRJNA326480) | marine metagenome | isolation source: seawater | place: Pacific Ocean: South East | collected 2011
ACAGAAGGAACCTCTACCATGCCTCTCAGTCTCGACATCAACTCCACCAATTGCAGCCCGAGGGGCTTCCAATTCTCCGCCAATTCGCCCAAGGTAACATGGATCATGGTAGGTAATTTTACCATCGTGTTTGGGTTCTGGAAGTTTTCCTTCAACTTGCAGATGATTGATTAGTTGAGAATGGTGCATGACTTCGATGTCTTGACCTCCGAAGTCCTTGTACTCGGTTCCTAAGGTATGGAAGCAGTGCGGACATGATGATACAATCTTCTTGACGCCGATTTCTTCGAATGTTGCGAGGTTTGTTTCTGCAAGCATCTGGAATAGATATTCGTTTCCAGCACGTCGTGCAGCATCTCCCGTACACCCTTCCTGCATTCCAAGAATACCAACGTCTAATCCAGCCTCTTTCATAATCGAAATTGTGTCTCGAGCTACCTTCTTGTTCCTCTCATCGAATGAAGCAGCACAACCAGCGAAGTAGATGTATTCAGCAGGTTCTGCGACCTTAACATCGAGGTCAGCAGCCCAATCGCCACGCTCGTGCATTGGAATTCCATACGGATTGGAATCATTCTCAAGGTTCTCAATTGTTGCCATCAGTGGCATGACTGTATCTTCTACAGATTCATCAAACTCCATTCTCTCCATCATTAAATGACGACGAGCGTCGGTCAACTTCGGTACATGCTCGATGTTAACAGGACAGACATCGACGCAGGCGTTACATGTGGTGCAAGCCCAAATCGCACCTTCACCGAATCGAGAGATAATGTCCTCTTCAGGAGCCTCTCCTTTCAGAAGAAGTTCAGAGTGTTCGTTAGCATAACCACGGACATCGTGAATAATTTGCATAGGATTGAGGTCTTTTCCAGATGCATATGCAGGGCAAACATCCTGGCATCGAGCACAAGAAGTACAAGCCCAACCATCGATTAGACTTCTCCAAGACAATTGAGTGTACTGAGATGCTCCAAATGTCTCTAAGTCTAATTCTTCCAAAGATACGGCTGTTCCATTCTCATCCATTTGCAATGGGCGCATCTTGCCCACCGGTTGAGTATCAAAGAAGAAGACATTTGGCAGAGCCATTACCAAATGCATGTGCTTAGAAACTGGAATTAGGAATAGGAATACACAGATTGCTAACATGTGCGCCCAGTAAGCTATATTCACGGTGCTTTGAGAGATTTCAAATGTACTTTCGACCCATGCGCCAATCATTTCGTAAGTAGGGTCTGGACCCTCTCCTGCTTCTACTACGAAAGCAGTAGTACAGATAGTCATGATTAGTAACAAAATTACATTCCCTTCAAGTTGGCTCTTACCTTTCAATTTCTCAGGAGTGAACAATACTCTACGGTTTAGAGCAAGGAAACATCCAATTAATGCGCTGGTATAACCTAGTTCGACCATCCCATTCCACAACGGGTTTAGAAGGTCAGGAAGAAGATGTTCGCTGAAACGATTTCCACTTGCTAAGTCAAACATATCTGATGAAAGCATCAGGAAACCCCAGAACATCAGAACGTGCATTCCACCAGCGATTGGATCTTCGAGAACCTTACGCTGTCCAAGCCAAACTGTCGCTGTCTCCTTCATACGTGCAGACCAAGAGTCGAAGCGATTGTCTTTGGAACCTAGAAGAACTAATCTAGTGGCTTTTTGCACTTGAAAAGTGAAGAAACCTATCGACACAACTCCTAGAAGTAAGAGGAAATACCAACCTGAAACACCCCCATAGGTGACATCGAGAGGATGTTGCATCAACCCTACGAAGGGGTGCACCCCTTCAACCCAACGGACAAGTACCACCTCCATGACCGCACTACATGGTGCAGGCAAGCGCGCCCGGAAAGTGTATTCTCTTCGGAGAACATGCTGTCGTTTACGGTCAGCCTGCAGTTGCTGTAGCAATAGACCAGAGGATGTCAGTAACGCTCGAGTTGAATGACATTTGGCGAATTGATGGGATGCGATTCAATCCAAGCAGGCATCCCCATGTTGAAGCACTGAAACAGAGGCTATGGGAAGATGGTCCGCCCCTTTCCATCAAAATCCTGGGTACAATTCCACCAGCCAGTGGTTTAGGCTCTTCAGCAGCACTTTCAGTTGCTGCAAGTGCCGCATTAAGATGCGCTCAAGGAAGACAAATTATCGATGATGACTGGGCGGAAGGTTGGACTGCCGCTAGACCAAATAATGTGTACGATGGCCCATGGCAAAAGGTGAAAGGAAATTCTATCGAAATTGGAGCATCCTCAGTCGATGTTGATGAGTGCGCAATTTTGGCTCATGCTGTTGAAGCATCTGCGCAAGGTGGAAGAGCGTCACCACTTGATTCGAGCACTTGCGCTCATGGTGGATGTATCGTCCTTTCAGACAAAATAGAACCCGGCCTGAACTGGCTTTATTCTAGAACTCTTAACGACGTAAAGTGGGAGGTTCATTCAGTAAATCTGCCCGAATCTATCGATGAGGTATGGCTTGTAATTGGGAATACTGGAATTCACGCTCCGACTTCAGAACAGGTCACTAAGGTTGCAAGTTTACTTGAAGAATCCCCTGAAAGAATTCGGGAAATCGAAACGATAGGGATGATTTCACGAAGAGGCATATCTGCATTAATGGAAGGCGATATGGAAGGAGTTGGCAGAGCTATGAGCGAAAATCATCTGTTACTTCGCAGTCTTGGAGTATCTTGTCCAGAACTTGAGGCTTTAATCACTGCAGCAGCACCATCATCCCTCGGCGTTAAATTAACCGGGGCAGGTGGCGGGGGTTGCATGATTGCGCTTACTCGCAACCCAAAGGAAACAAGTGAGGCTATCGAATTAGCAGGCGGGAGAACTCTAATCAGCAAGATTGCAGCACAAGGAATGACAGTGGATTTGGATGAAAAATCACCAATTTGGAATCCATTTGAATAGTGCTTTCCTTTAAATAGGGGTTTATAATCGGCCCATTCATGAACGATGAGGACCGTTTGACTGTAGTAAATGTCGTTGCCAGCACCCGAGTAGCGGAAGAACTTGATCTTCCAGATATCGCAATTCAATTGAATTGTGAATATGAACCAGAGCAATTCCCTGGTGTCGTATACCGTGTAGCAGACCCAAAACTTGCTATTCTTATGTTCCGTTCAGGACGTGCAGTGTGCACTGGTGGAAAGGATGAGGATAACATCCACACTGGTATTGAGCGCATGATAAATGACCTACGCTCTGCAGGAATCACAACTTGGGACCTTAAGGACGTTGAAATCGAAGTTCAGAACATGGTTGCAACCTACGCTCTACACTACCCTGAAGATTACGAAGGTCTCCAGAGAATGGATACTCAAGAATTGAAAGAAGGAGACCCACTTGCAGGACTACCTCGCAAGTTGAACCTGAACAACCTAACATTCCACTTGCCTTTCGATAAGGTTGAGTACGAGCCAGAGCAATTCCCTGGATTGATCTATCGACTTGACTATCCTAAGGTAGTCTGCCTAATCTTCGGATCTGGTAAGATGGTAATCACCGGCGCACGCCACAAGGATGAAATCCTTGAGGCAGTCCAGATTATCCAAGATGAATTAGCAGACCTGCTGTGATACAATGCAGCATTTAGGGCCGATTGTGGTCTGGGTTGTGAAGTGTTTTAGCGTAGCATCTGTTGATAAAAATATTAGTTTCAGTTACAAGAGTTAGAGATGATGGATATGATTGGCTGGATAAGTACCTGGGACATCAGGTGCGGTATCGCAACATATTCTAAGTTCTTAGTAGAGCAAATGGATGACGTATTGGTAATGTGTCAATCTGGTGAAGGTGAAGTTGAGAAAGCAATTCCTTGCTGGACAAGAGATTCTAATTCATTTGAAGGAATAATCGCTCAAGTTGCAGCAAAGGGAATCGATACTGTTGTAATTCAGCATCAACCTGGGCTACTGAGATTTTCTTACCTGAATGAATTGTTACTGAAACTTGCTGACATGGATGTCAAGGTTTTCATTACAATGCACAATACAAGAGACCGTTCTATCATATTCCCTAGTAAGAGAATTGAGAAAGCGATTGAAGGGTTGAAGACTTGTTCAACAGTAATGGTTCATTCTAAATCTGATGTTGAGAATCTAAAAAACCATGGCATTGTTGACAATGTTGTGATGATTCCACACGGGATATATCCTCCACCAAAATCCACTGCTGAATCTCTTCCAGTAAGCGGCAGAGTAATGGGTACATTCGGTTTCTTATTACCTCACAAAGGGCAACTGGAATTGATTGAAGCGTTTGAAAGACTACCTGGCTGGGATGAATTGATTATGCTATGTGCTACTAGAGATGGCAGTAAAAATATGGAACAAAAAGTCAATACTATGCTCAAAAATAAAAATCTGGCTGGAAGAGTTAGATTGGTTACTGACTTTTTGGATGATGATGTTGCTATTGCTACATTAGCAAAATGTGAGTTGCTCGTGTTCCCTTATCAGAATACTAAGGAATCGGCATCCGGTGCTGTTAGAATGGGAGTTGCTGCCGGAGTTCCATTAGCTGTAACTCCAATTCCAATATTTGATGACGTTGAAGGAGCAATCAAGTTACGTGGTAGGACTGTTGATGACATCGTTGCAAGTATTTCTTCGATAGATCAGAGTAGTTTGGATTCATCTCGTAAATCGATGATAGAATTACGAGATTCTCTGCAGTGGGATGAAGTCGCAAAGCGTATTCAGAAACTACTCAAGTAGTCGATAATCGAATCCGCTGCATCTTCAGCACTCATATCTGTAGTGTCGATTCTGATTTCTGGATTTACTGGACTCTCATACGGGCTAGATATTCCGGTGAAGTTAGGTAATTCACCAGCACGCGCCTTTGCATAAAGACCCTTGACGTCTCTTTGTTCACAGACTTCGAGAGGGGTGTCAACAAATACTTCGATGAATTCTCCATCACTCATTAGGTTTCGAACCATTTCTCGCTCAGATGCGAAAGGAGATATGAATGATGCAATACAGATTAGACCTGCTTCTACCATCAATTTAGAGGTTTCACCAACCCTACGAATATTCTCAACTCTGTCAGCCTTTGTGAAACCTAAATCCCGATTCAAACCGTGCCTAACATTGTCTCCATCTAGGGAAATTGTATGACGGCCCATCGCTTGCAATTTCTTTTCCAAAATATTTGCAATTGAGGACTTCCCTGAACCAGATAATCCTGTGAACCAGAGCAATTTAGGTTGCTGACTCTTTTGTTCAGCTCTACTTTGCTTTGTAACATCCATAGATTGCCAATGAATATTTTCTGCTCTTCTTAGTGCATAATCGATTAACCCCATTCCGACTGTATTGTTAGTCATTCTATCGATTATGATGAATCCACCCATAGTAGGGTCCTCCTCATAAGAATCGAATGCCACTCTACTAGATAGTGAAATATTGCAAACTCCAATTTCATTCATATCGAGAACTTTAGCAGGTAATTCTTCCAAAGTATTGACATCAATTCGGTGATTTAACCGACCTAGAGTCATCGATGTGGTTTGAGTATTCGACTTGAATAGATATTGACGACCAGGCATCATCGCAGACTCATCCATCCAAAGTATGCGAGCTTGGAATTGGTCTGCGCTACCACATGGGCTATCTGCTGCAACGATGGAGTCGCCTCTTGAAATGTCGATCTCATCGCTAAGAGTAAGGGTTACTGAGCGTCCCGCTCCTGCCAAATCTAGGTCTCCTTCCATAGTAACAATTCGTTCTACAGTTGATTCGGTTCCACTTGGAAGAACTCTGATTCTATCACCTGGTGAAACCATACCACTACCGATTAATCCTGCGAAACCACGGAAATCGAGATTAGGTCGGTTTACCCATTGCACAGGCATTCTGAAAGGTCGTGATTGCGAAGTTGCAGAAACTTCAACACTCTCCAAATATTCCATTATTGAAGAGCCATGATACCAAGGAGTATTATCACTAGAACCTACAATATTATCTCCTTTCAAGGCAGAAATTGGAATTGCTGTAATCTCATCGAGATTCAGTGCTTCTTCGGCAAATTCAGAATAATCACTAACTATTGATTCGAATACATCTTGAGAATAATCGACTAGGTCAAGTTTGTTTACTGCCAGAATGATTCTCTTAACTCCAACCATTGACACAATGAATGAATGACGGCGAGTTTGTGTTAAGACTCCCTGACTAGCATCGACCAAGATGATTGCGACATCTGCTGTTGATGCTCCAGTCGCCATATTACGAGTATATTCTTCATGCCCAGGAGTATCTGCCACGATATATTTTCGCTTATCAGTAGAAAAGAACCTGTAGGCTACATCGATGGTGATACCCTGTTCTCTTTCAGCTGCAAGACCGTCGACAAGGAGAGCGAAATCGATCTCACCCTCTTGGGTTCCAACCTTCTTTGAGTCTGCTTCAAGAGCAGCCAGTTGGTCATCAAATAGCATGTGAGATTCGTACAACATGCGCCCAATTAGAGTTGATTTACCATCATCGACTGAACCACATGTAATGAAACGAAGCAATTCTTTCTGCTCATGAGCAGCAAGATAGGAATCGATGTCCTTTGCTATGAGGTCACTGACATGTACCATCAGAAATACCCCTCTTGCTTTTTCTTCTCCATAGATGCAGTACTATCAAAATCAATGACTCTGCCTTGACGCTCAGAAGTAGTAGTGAGAAGCATTTCCTGAATTATTTGCGGCAATGTATTCGCTTCAGATTCAACCGCTCCAGTAAGAGGATAGCAGCCTAATGTTCTGAAGCGGACTGTTTTCATCATCGGCTCTTCTCCTTCTTTTAGCGGAAGACGGTCATCATCAACCAAAATCAGAACGCCATCTCGCTCAACAACAGGTCTCGGTTTTGCTAAGTAGAGAGGAACGATTGGGATTTTTTCCAGATGTATGTATTGCCAAATATCTAATTCAGTCCAATTTGAAAGAGGGAAGACTCTGATGGACTCTCCTGCATTCTTTCTTGAATTGTATACGTTCCAAAGTTCTGGCCTTTGTCGCTTTGGATCCCAGTGGTGGCTTTCGTTTCTGAATGAAAATATTCTTTCCTTGGCTCGAGACTTTTCTTCATCTCTGCGCGCCCCACCGAATGCAACATCGAAACCATGAGTATCCAATGCTTGCTTCAGGCCTTGTGTTTTCATCATGTCAGTGTGAACAGAAGAGCCATGAATGAATGGGTTCATTCCCATCTCTTGGCCTTCAGGGTTGATGTGGACAATCAAATCTAATCCGAGGTCATTGGCCATTTTCTCTCTGAACTCAATCATCTCAGAAAACTTCCACATTGTATCGATGTGCATTATAGGAAATGGTGGCTTTGCAGGGTGGAAAGCCTTCATTGCAATATGCAACATTACAGAAGAATCCTTTCCTATCGAATAGAGCATTACGGGATTTTCTGCTTCAGCGACAACCTCTCTCATGATGTGGATAGCCTCGGCTTCCAATCTCTGAAGATGGGTCATTCTATCGTGCATACAAACACCTCAAGCAGACCTACGGGCGTTGACCTCATTCATCAAGGCTGGTATCTCTCCCTTCGGGAGAGCATCGATGCCGCCAGCGGTAGCTCTACCACCGCCACCAAACTTTGCACAGATGTCGCCAATGCCACTTTGCCCTCGCAGTGACACTTGCAATGTGTCACCTTTGTCGATTGCAATCACATGTGGACCCGGACTTTTAGAATTGATTCTGTGAGCCATTACTCCAACGACACGACGAGCCCATGACTCGTCCGGCAGTAAGTAAATTCCATCAACGATTTCAACGGAATCTGCTTTTGACATATCTGTAGCAAAACCCTGTTGTAACATAGTAAATTCTGATGTTTCCATAAATCGTTCCGGAGTTTTAGATTCCAAACAAATCGACAGTAACTTATCGGGATGGATATGCAAATCGGAAAGATCAGCACCGTATCCGTTGTAATTGAGTAATTCACCCAATTCTTTCAGCTCTGGTTTTGAGGAATATTGTGACAGCCCATCGCCGTGTAGAGCCACTTCCGACCAATCTGATTTTATTTGTAAGAAATCCTCCACAATTTTAGCAGTACAAACATTCGGTGATGTGTCAACATATGCTTCCAATCCTTCGATTGCATCTCCAGGAAGATGGTGGTCAAACCATGTCATTTTGAAGCCATCACCGCAAAACTTGCTAGCCATGACATGGTTTCTTGCTAATGAGATATCCATGACCACAATTTCATCACCAATATTTGGGTGCACTTTTTTGAGTAATTCAATATCCCTCTTGACACCGGTTACTATCTTCCCTTCGATTCCATGCACAAGGCCCCATTGTACCATGGAACAGATACCATCTGCATCACCATTGAAGGCGAACCAGCGCATGTTACGGCGAGGTCGACTTCTGCCATGAGTCTATTCCTTGACTAAAGTTACTCAAAAGGGGTCTAGAACCGTATTTCTACACTTTTTTACTGATTTTAGGAAATATCGAGTCGCCCTCATCTATATCTATCCGCCATTTGCATAAACGATTCATGCGCCGAGAAGTGGGGATGGTGCTCATCCTCTTGCTTTCGACTTTATTGGTCGCGCCGCCGGCTAGTGCAGGAGGTATTGGTAGCGAAGATCCTGGCGTAAGTGACGTAGTCACTTGGAGGGTCGGCGACAAGTGGGTTTACTCAGGTGCATTCGACCCGACCGTACTTGTTCAAGGCGCGGGAGTTGATGCGGTTGTTGGCAAAATCATAGGAGATGCAACTACCACTGTAGAAGGCGTTGCTGAAGTCGATATTGATGGAGTTCAAACCCTTGTTTATCTCACTTCATCTAAGGCGGATTTTGACAAAGGTGGCGTTGCATTAGAGGGATACACAGGTAATCTGTATATCCAATATCAAGTAGATGAAGTAAGAAGGATTTCAGATCTCGCAAAACTTTCAACCGACCTATCACTTAATGTCAGATACGTACCATATGGGATTTCATCACTTACTCAACAAATTGCAGACATTACAATTACAACTACTTACGACCCAATGAGTGAAAATTATGACTTCCCATTGAGGATAGGAGAGACGTGGAACACTTCCTATGTGTCCTCAACCTCATGGTCTGGTTCTTCAGATTACATCACGCCATTCCCTCAACCAACAAGTGGTGCAAACCATACGAATTGGGAGATTACAGATATTGGTAAGCCGGTTAACAACCTTGGAGAGCAAATTGGATATGGTGGATGCAATGCATCCTATGAACTGACATCATATGACGACAATGGAACTGAGACATCCTACGAATGGTTCTGTCCAGAAGTAAGGAATTTTGCTTGGTCCAACACTGAGGAAGACATAGGTTTAGTAATTGATTTCAGACTCAAACAGTATCTTCCAGTAGGATCCAGTGGAGTTGAAGTTACTACCAACCCCGGATATCGAAATATGAATGTGGATGTGGATTTATCAACACAAATAACTGCACTGAATACTCCGATTGAAGTATGGGCAAATGTATCCGACTCCTCAGGTAATCCTCAATCTGGATTGGATGTTGAGATAAGACATGAGGCAGAAGGATTTGTGACAACAGCAACGACCGCTTCTAACGGAAGTGCTTGGGCTATTGTTTCGGTAGGAGAGGCTACCGACACATCTGCTACAACCACCGATTGGGCGAGTCATGGAATCGTTGCATCAACCGGAGGAATGTATGGTGTGGCGACAATTACTCTTGATGACAACATTGTCGGTTTAGACTTAGTTGCGGGATTAGAGAGAGCTAACATTATTCGAAATAGGAGCAGTGAATTGGTCACTCTAAACTCGATTTCAGGATTTAATGTACTACCAGGTGACCACTTAACTATCCAACTACCTGTTTACAATCGAGGGATTACTACCAGTGCTGCAACCACAACTCACATCAAATATCCTGATGGTTTTGAAGTCACTAAGGTCCTACCGCCTTTAGGAATGTTTGAACAATTTATCTTTGAAATCGAATGGCAAGTAGATGTCAATTCAAGTATTGATAATCAAACGATAGAATGGGAAGTTGACCGCCAATTATCCAATCCGAATGATGCAGATTCATCTAATGACGTAGGCATTCTACCATTATTTGTTGGAAGTTCTCCCACCTACATTGGGATGAACCAAAGTGCTTGGACAAATGAAGAAATATTCATTGATGCTTCTTCTAGTTTTGATGAAGATGGTGGAATTGTTTGGTGCACATTCGATATTGAATTTGATGATGGGTCATATTCGACAGCTAACCAAAAGGTAATGCGCAGCAGTTGTTCTTTGAATTGGACATGGATTGATGATGGAATATATTCGATATTGGTCACAGTTACTGATGAAGAGGGAGATTCAACTGAAAATATCCTCGAAGTTGAAATCTACAATCGTGCTCCAAATGTATCTATCGTTTCGCAGCGAAGTCAAGTAAAGGT
>MDTG01394815.1_pt1 | contig 10470 bp, 8 predicted proteins | sample 811421 | NCBI WGS metagenome assembly MDTG01 (sample SAMN05326645, study PRJNA326480) | marine metagenome | isolation source: seawater | place: Pacific Ocean: South East | collected 2011
GATCCGTAGTCATACGCTCTATCCAATTGAGCTACAGGCGCTAATTAATATTATACACTTTATGTAAATCATGTGCTACTTTATATGATGAAATGAAATTTATAATAACATTAGTTATTTTTACTTTACTTTCAAAAGTTAATTATGCAAATGTAGGTGAGTTTACTGGCCTTGAAATACCCAGGTATGTATCTTTAAAATCCAATGATGCTAATATACGTGTTGGTCCAAGTAAAAATTATCCTATAGTCATAAAGTATATAAGAAAAAATTACCCATTAAAAGTAATTGAAGAATATGAAGAGTGGAGAAAAATTGAAGATTTTAAAAAAAATATTGGCTGGGTTCATAAAAGTTTAATATCTGGAGAAAGAACGGGAATTGTTAAAACGAAGGATAATATCAAAAGCATAAGTATTTATAATACAATTGATGGAAAAATTATTGGTACAGTAGGGACAGGAAATATTATTAAATTAAATAAATGTAAGATTAATTGGTGTTTAATTGAAATTAATAATTACAAAGGTTGGGTAATTAAAAAAAATATATGGGGAGTAAGAGAAAAAGAAATTTTTAAAATAAATTTTTATCAAAAAATTGAAGATTTGTATTGGTGGAGTATTAATACTCTTGGTAGATAGCAATTTAGATTTTGAAGTTGGCTGGGGCGGTAGGTTTCGAAGCCACGAATGCCAACTCGAAAAACCAGTGCCTTAACGTTTAGCGAAGTAAAAAAAATAAAAAAAAATTAAGAATTGTAAATCTAATCATAAAAGTTTGCCAAGAGTGCGCCTAAAATAAATCCTTGACTTCAACATTCGGGTAGATGTACGAATACTTACTAAAACTAAAACTTTCTTAATTTTCCTATAAAATTTTTCTTATAATAAAATTTAAAGAAGAACATAAATATTTCACAAAAAAAATTTAAAAAGAAGATTTATTTTGCATTATTTTTTTTTTTTTGTTACGAAAACTTAATATGATTATTTCTTTTAAATATAAATTTATTTTTGTAAAACCTCATAAGGCTGCCGGCAGTAGCATTGAAAGCTATTTGCACCAATACCTAACGGATAGAGATATTTTAGCTTCAACTGAAGATCATAAGGGAATTAATTGTTGGGGTGACTTTGATAAAGAAGGGTTAGATTACTATTTTGGGGAAAAATATTTAAAGAAAAAAATAGAATTTAAGTTGAAATATTTTGCTCATATGCCGATTTGGTTAATAAAGGAAAGGTTAAAACCGATAAGTAGTAAAATAAATTATGATATTTTTAAAAACTTTTATAAATTTGGAGTAATCAGAAATCCATTTGATACAATAGTATCATATTATTATTGGAGAAATTCAATAAAAAACAAGAATTCAAAACCAATTACATTTAAAGAAACTTTAAAAGAATTAGAGTCAAATAAATATCCAAACTATGGTTTGTTGAATTTAAATAAACTTATGGATAAAAATTTTGATGAAATTCTTTGTGATAAAATAATCAAATATGAAGATTTAAATCAAGATCTTTCTTTAGTATTTGATAAGTTAGGAATTCCTTTTGATGGTAAATTAAAAATTTTTAAGAAAAAAAGTAATAGGAATAAAAATTATAAAAAATTTTTTGATAAAGACTCAGAAAAACTAATCAAAGAAATATTTTGGAAAGATATAGAAATGTTTAATTATAGTTTTTAAATTTTAAAAACTAAAAAATTAAGATTTGGAGCAGATGAAGGGATTTAGATCTTAAACTGCAACCTTGAAAACGTTGCCAAGTGTGGCAAAAATTTGCCGATAGATAAAAAAAATTAAATTTTTGGCTGGGGCGGTAGGATTCGAACCTACGAATGCCGACTCCAAAAACCGGTGCCTTACCGCTTGGCGACGCCCCATTATTTAGTCCACTATTATATTTTCCACGGAATTAAAGCAATAATTAACAATGCCACACTACATGAGATTTTGTGGGATACCATAAAAAAGTGAGTCAAAGAGATTCAAAATAGATTCAAGAAAAACAACTCTATTTGATTCTTTAAAAGCTCAAAATGATTTGAGATTGAATCAATAAAATAGGGTTCAAACATTGGAATTTTAGTTTTTGATTCCCTAGATTCAAATTTGGAATCTTAAAAGGGTAAATAGGTTCTATCTTAACTTTGACATAAGATAAGTCCAAATTTTAACTTGATAAACAATTGGTATAAATTTAGATAAATAAAACATTAAATAAGTTCTTAAAGAAATAAATTCTAATCCAACTGACTTAGGCTTACTAGTAATAATTTTTTTTGCAACATTTTCCGATAATAATAATTTTTCTAATTTAATTTTTCTTACTCCACCACTATTTTGAAAATTAGTATTCATACCACTAGGCACAATACACCTAACTATTAATTTAGATTTCCTTTTACTACTAGAAATTTCCCCTTGAAGTGACAAACTGTAATTATGAACAAAGGATTTGGATGCTGAATAAGTTGCCATTTTAGGTAATGGCTGAAATGCACTAGTAGATCCTATGTTAATAATTTGCCTTTTTATATTTTTAATATCTTGAGATTGAATTACATATTCTGTCAAAACTTTAAGAGCAAATATATTTACGTGAATTTCTGATGAATAATTATCATTAGGATTTTGTATTATATCTCTTTTTATACCTACTCCTGCACAATTTATTAATGTGTCTATAAAAAAATTATTATTCTTTAAAATTTTATCCAAGACATTAATAAAATTGTTATCACATAAATTTAATAATACATGTTTATAGAAAATATTTTTTTTTACAGAACTTTCATTCTTATCTAAACCTATCACATAATGACCTAGATCAAGATATTTTTTAACTAATTCTAAACCCAATCCACTTGATGTTCCAGTGATAACAGTTACCGGATAAGTTTTTATGATTATATTATTATGTATCCAATACTTTAATTTAAACAAATTTTGTCTACGACTAGTATTAGGAACCGTACCAATTATTTTTTTAAATTTCGAATTATCGATGGCTAGTATATCCCAAAAAAGTCCTTGAATTTTAAATGGCAAAAATGGTCTTATAAAAGCAAAAAAAGCAGGTAAGCTTCTTCCAAAGCTGATCCATGGTTTATTAAAATATTCAAGAGATAGGTATTCATTAACAAAATCTCCTAATGAAATATTTTTATCATAACCAATCAAAAAATCTTCATTTTTTGCTTTTGTTATTAATGCAGATTTTATAATTGATTGAATTACAAATCTATCATCTACAAAATTGTACTTAGCAGGAAAACTAAGCTTTCTAAATATAATAGATTTTGTTGCTAATTCTAAAATATATCTAACATGAGTTTTACTTTTCATATAAGGCCCAAAAGCCCATGGTATTCTCATGATGGTATAGTTAGGATATAAATTTCTAATATACTTTTCCGCTTTAAGTTTAGTATTACCATAAAAAGTAAGAGGAAAATTTTCTGATTTTTCATTTAGAAGATCTTCACAACTATCATTTTTTTTTCGATCAAAAACTCCAACAGTGCTTGCAAAAACTAGTCTAGGGGGAATTTTTAATTTTCTTAATTCATCAACTAATATTTTGGTGCCTAAAATATTATTAGATTCAAGTGATAAGCTTTTATTTATATTTACTTCAGCAGCAAGATGAAAAACATAATTTATTTGAGGTAATATTTTGTTATATAAACTGATTTCAAATAAATCAGCACTAATATATAATATTCGATTACTTTCAAATCTTTGGATATTTTTTGTATTTCTTACTAATATAATCAATCCCCAGTTTGAATAATTTTTATTTAATAGTTCCAATATTAAGTTTGAACCTAAAAATCCAGTAGCGCCTGTAATCAAAGCATAATGATCAAAACTTTCTAAAAATTCATCATTAGCAACATTTTTGAAATATATTTTTTTAGATAATTTAGCATAAAATATAGTTTGAGAAGCTGGCCAAAAAGAAAAAAGTTTTTGAGTAAGCAATAATTCAAATCCAGATCTATTTATTAAATTAATTAAATCTAATTTTGATCTAAAATCTAATGGTTGATTAGGGTAAATTCTTCTATCCCAAAATTTAGTAAAGGTTCTATCAAATGTGTCATTTATATCAACTTCCTTTAAAAACAAAACTCCATCTATTTTCAATATTTTTTTTAATGTTTCTAGAAATAATCTTTGATCTAAGTAGCTGATATGATGAAGGACATCACAACAATATATAATATGAAATTTTTTTGATTTTGATATTTTAAAAATATCTTTTTTTTCAAATGATAGATTTTTAAATTTTTTGGTAAGTAAAGACCATTCATCAAAACTAACCTTATCTACACCAGTAACAAATACATCTTTTCTGTAAAATGAAACAAGAGCAGATGTAATACCAAGACCGCAACCAACATCAAGAATATTTAAACCCTCTTTTATATTTGCGTCGATCTTATCAATAGGAACCAAAAAAATTTTTATAAATAACTTTATTTTGTTATCTTTGAATAAATTAAATATTTTTAAAAAAAATTTAATTTTTATAATCAAATATCTTAATTTCATTTTAATATTATAACATATAAAATATTTTATAATTTAAAATAATTTAATTTACTAAAAAAAACTAATTTTTTCAAAAAACCAGAAGAGTCCTATGCTTGATATTAAAATAGAAGCTGGAAATTGAAATAACATTCTATAGTTTTTATTTTGTGAAAAATTTATTTTCTAACAAAAAAAGTGTAATCACCTTTTTTTTCTATATTGAAATAAACTAAAATATGATTTCTAATAATTTTTTCTAAATTCTCAATTTTATAGCTATAGTTAGTATTCATTAGGTTGCAGTTTTTATCGCACAGCTTATAAAATAATACATCATACAGAGCTTTCCGTTTTATTGTAAGCATTATAGTCTGAACAAAATCATCAAGATCACTTGCAATTATCAGATTTAAATCAAATAATATTTTACTTACTAACTCAATTGGTTTTAACTCAATTTCAAATATTTTACTAACAGTAGATTTTGAGTATACATTTTGATTGAATTCAGTTGAAAACCAATCATAATTATTTTTTGGATGAAATTTACATTTTTTATTTGAGCTTAATAATCTTCCTCTTCTAGTATCCCAAGCTAAAATATCTTCATTACAATAATTATTTAATTCTTTATTTAAATATCCATAAAGATCTATTTTTCCAAAATTATTATTATTATAACTCATTTCAAGTCTTTTAAAGTGTAATAGATTACTTTTTAAATAAGGGTTATTATTTAGGATATAGTTGTAATAATATAGTAATACAGCTACTCCCAAACTTATTAGAATAGGATAAAACTTCTTTTTATTATCAGATAAAATTAAATAAGTTAATAAAATAAAAAAAACTTCACGATGATAAGATTGACTCCAACCATAAAAATTTAAAAAAATAACTAACGTTGTAAATATGAAACAAATAACGTTAAATCTATTTTTAAAAAATATCATTTCATATATTAAATAAAAATATATTATTATGGATACAGCTATTATGGGCTCTACAAATTTATTTTTTAAACCGAAAAATAATTTTAAACTATTATAAACTGAAAATTGTTCTCGTGCAAAATGCTCTTTTTGATCAATCAAAAACCATAAATTTAGAGCAAAATCAATTTCTAAGAAAAATATTGAAAAAAAATAAAAGCTTGAAATAATAAAACCAATAAAAAAATATAGATATTTTTTTATGAAAATTTTTAGATTTAATTCTTTTAATTCTAGTAAAAATAATGAAACAAATAATATTGGACTCACTAAAGAATAAATTTGTCTTGTTGAAATTAAAAATCCTAATAATAAGCCTATAGTAAAAATATGAATTATTTTGTATGTTTTAAAATAGAAATAGAAACAAGTTACTAACAAAGTTTGAAATAAAAAAATAAAAGGCCATTGCCTTACTTCAAAAGGGTAATATGCTAACTCATGATCTGTAATAATTAGTAAAGAAAATAAAATTAAAATACAAATAGATAAAAAAAAGTCATTTTTTAATAATCCAAATAATAAAATGATGAAGGTAAAAAAACTAATTACTGCAACAAATATTCGTGAAGCTAAAAAATAATTATCTGAAAAAAAGTCAATTGGGTAAAATAAATATAAAAATACAGTTGGTGTTGGAGAAATAAAATCTTTTAAATATCTTTTTCCATCAATAATGTGATCAATAAGTCTTAAATATAATCCTTCATCTCCATTTTCTGGAAGATTAAGTCCTATTATTAAAAATAAATATAAAAAATGATATAGAAACCAAAAAATAAAAAGTATAATAAAAAAATTTAATAAATTTTTTTTAAATAAAAAAAGATTCATATGTAAACAAGATTTATGATTATACATTTAAAGAGAAAATAGTGAAGAAAATAGAAAATTTATATTTAAAAAGAGAAAGAAATATTCATAACAAATGGGCAAAGGAAAATAATTATGAGCCCTTCAATATAAAAGCGTTTAAAAATGGAATATCTCTTCCTGAGTTTAAATGGTTGCTTAATAAACAAAATTTAAAAAATAAGAAAATCTTAGATATAGGTTGTGGTTTAGGTGAGGCTTCAATATATTTTGCAATGCAAGGTGCGGATGTGAGTGCTATTGATATTTCTGATAAAGTAATAGAAAAAGGTTCTAAAGAAGCAAAAAAATATAAAGTTCAAATAAATTTTATTAAAAACAATGGTGAAAATTTAGATATGTTTAAGGATGAATATTTTGATTACATTTACGCATCAAATCTTTTACATCATTTAAATATTCAAACAACTATCAAACAAATATATTTAAAATTGAAAAAAAATGGCATTTTTCTCTCATGGGATCCAATTGCTTATAATCCTTTAATTAATATTTATAGAAAATTAGCAAGCAAAGTAAGAACTGATGATGAACAACCTCTCAAAAAAAAAGATATACTTTTAATTTGTGAAAATTTTAATAGCTACGAAATAAAATATTTTTGGTTAACTGGCTTACTGGTATTCATAAAATTTTTTCTATTTGATTTTCAAAATCCTTCCAAGACAAGGTATTGGAAAAAAGTAGTTTATGAGGAAAAAAAATATGCTAAATTTTTAAAAATAACTCATAGAATAGATAATCAAATAATAAAAATTTTTCCTTTTTTAAAATATTTAATGTGGAATGTTGCTATTAGAGCCAAGAAATAAGTATTCATCATAGCATTTTTTAATTATTTTCAAAAAATATTTTTTATTAAATGTCATAATATTATCCATATAACTATTATTTTCAAAATTTATTGACTCCTTGATTTTATCTGCTCGTATATAAAATAATTGATTTTTTAGTGACTCTTCGATAATGATTTCTTTTTTGTTATTTTGTATTATTAAAAGTACATTTTTATTTTTATATTTAAATTTTATACTTTTTAAAAAATTTTTAAAATTAGATACATTATATTTTTTATTTTTTAGACTTAACTGTGAAGCTTCATATGAAAATCTATAAACGAAACTTTCAAATCTAATTTTTTTTGGCATTTAAAATATCTTCGGAAATATTTATTAATTCATCATAACTTATTGGCCAATTTCGTTTGGGTGGCTTTGAAAATATAAAATTATTTGATCTTTGTATTTTTGCCTTCAAATATCTTAATGAAATTGAAATTTCTGGATAGCTTCCGTACATACATCCATCACATTTTGAAGTTATCTCTCTAACTTCGTCTCTAAATAATTTTTTTTTATATATATCTGGAAAGTCTTTAGAAAAAGCTGGATAAGAATTTTCTAATCTAAAATCACAACATGGTTGAAAATGACCATTTGGAAGAAGAGCAAAATATAAATTTGGGGAATCACAAACTCCGTTATTTTTGTTTCTCCAAGTTGTATGTTGTCCTCTTATAAATCTTTTAATATCATCTAAGTATTGTTCACTGTCATAGAGTAAATAACCTTTTTTTTTCATTTTTGATATTTCATCTAGAAGTTTATCAACTTTATTATAATCTTTGTTTTCAAATTTTAAACTTAAGTCAAAACTCCTAAAACCTCTTGGATGCTCTAGAGAACTAACATGAATTGGAACTAATGATGTAAACCATGATATTTTTGTACCAAATTTTATAACATCAACAACATCATCAATATTATTTTTTGAAAGAACACATCCCAAAGATGCAAAAGAATTTTTTTTGGGTAAATACTTGGATAAAATTGATATTGTATTTATAGCTTTTTCCCAAGATTTATTAAATTGACCATTGATTTGGTCTTGTTTTGACGAATTTAAAGAGTCTAGAGAAATTGAAATATCTTTTCCACCTGCTTCTATACACTTTACAATTTGTTCTTCAGAAGCAAATCCATTTGTTTGCATGCGAACGTGAATACCTCTTGACTCAAAAGCTCTAATGATTTCAGGCAAATCCTTTCTAGCAAAAGGCTCACCACCAGTTAATAAAACCATCACCACTCCCATTTTACTGAAATTTTCAGCTATATTATTTATTTCATCTAAATTACACTCTTTAACATCAGCATTTGAATAAATTATATTACATTGTTCGCATGTAAGGTTGCACCTAGCAGTTATATAAAACTGAACGTATACAGGTGTATTATGAAATACAGAAGCCTTAGCTAGGGAGGATATTGATCTAAAATTAAACATTAAGTTTTATCATTTTTCTCAAGTTCTATAATTTTGTCAATAACATATAGAGGTCGATTTTTGGTTTCTTCAAATATTCTAGCAATATATGAACCAACAATACCTATTAAAAAAATTTGTATACCACTATAAAGAATTATTGATATTATAATAGCTGTAAAACCAGGAACTGGTGATTCTGAAAAAATTCTATTGTACAAAAAATATATTGAAAAAATTATCCCTAATACAATGTTAAAAGCACCTAACTGAATAGCAAATGTTAAAGGTTTATTTGAAAGAGAAAAAATTGCATCAAGAGAGAATTTGAGCATTTTAAAAAAAGTAAACTTAGTTTTACCCTCTACTCTTCTTTCTCTATTATAATAAAATGGAATAGCTTTAAATCCCAACCAAGGAATTAATCCTCTGACAAACCTATTCTTTTCTCTTAGCTTAATCAATTCATTAGCTGCCTTTCTAGTAAAAACTGCAAAATCACCAGAATTTTTATGAATTTCTGTCTCACTCATTAAATTTAAAATTTTATAAAAAATTGATGCAGTTATTTTTTTGAAGAAAGACTCTCCGGGCCTCTCATTTCTTACACCATAAACAATTTCACAATCATTCTGCAAACAAATATCTAGCATAGCCTCAATATATTTAGGTGGATCTTGCAGATCAGCATCTAATAAAGCTACAAAATCACCTTTGCATAAATCTATTCCAGCAGTAATAGCCATTTGATGACCAAAATTTCTTGTAAAAGAAATAATTTTAATTTTATGTTTTGATCCTTCTAAAATTTTAAGAGTATTATCATTTGAACCATCATTAACAATTATTATTTCAGTGTCTAATCTAATAGATATAGATTCAGTCAATTTTACAACTTTGGTAATAGATTTTTCAATAATTTCTTGTTCATTAAATACAGGAATTATAATACTGATTGTTTCTCTACTCATAATATTATTTTTTAAATAAACATATATCATTAACTTATTTAAAAAATTAAAATAAATTAGAATTTTTTTATATTTTTACTATATTTAGGAGTTTAAGATAGTGTTTTAAACTGTGATCCCTATCAAATCGAGCTAGTGCTCAGCATAAGCATACTTAAGAAATTTTATATTACTAATGTATAATAAATTTAATATAATTATTTTTAACTCTAAAGCAATGTTTGAAAGATTGTATAATGTTTCAAATTTACATAATTTAACCTCTTTTAATCATTAATTAATCAAACCAATATGATTTAGGTAAATCATTAAAATTATATATCATTATGATACATAAAAAATATTATTACTATTCTATTAAAAAAAAATTAAACATAAATTTAATAAAACTATACAAATTTTAAATAGTAATACTATTTGAAGTATGTGTCTACTAATTACATAATAAAGAGAATTACGATTTATTTTTTTTCAACATTCTTATTTTTTTCTTCTCAAAGCAGCGCTAACAATCAAATGATTTATGAAAAACTTGCGCAAGATTGGCCAAAAATATTTCCTGATGGCAATAGAAATGCTGCTGGGCCAAGATTTTTTAAGTATATTTTAGATCAAAACTTAGAATACGAAGAATTTATGCAATTTAACAAATTATATTGTGCTGTTTCGGGTTCTCTAATTCCTCCTGATACTCAACCAGATGAAATTCTACTAACTAATTTAGAAAACGATGAAAAAATTTGTGGTCAATACTATAAATGTTGTTGGCCATGTTTATGTGATGTAATGAAATATTCAGAAACAAAAAAAATAA
>MDTG01035305.1_pt1 | contig 10468 bp, 21 predicted proteins | sample 811421 | NCBI WGS metagenome assembly MDTG01 (sample SAMN05326645, study PRJNA326480) | marine metagenome | isolation source: seawater | place: Pacific Ocean: South East | collected 2011
AAGTATCCAAAGAACGTAACTTATAATCCTGAATTTTTAAGAGCAAATACGGCACAACAAGATTGGGACAATCAAAAGTTTTTTATTCTTGGTGGAGAACACGAAGAATGTGAATGGTGGGCTAGAAAATTTTCTTATCTACCAAAACAAAAATATAATTTTTTAGATGTAATGAAATTTGTATTTACAGATAGAAAAACTGCTAGTTCAATAAAATATATGCATAACTGTTGGTTAGCTATGAAAGTAGCATTTTTTCATGATATGTATTCTAGACTTGACAAATCCATAGATTATGATAAGATGATAGAAGTTTTAGCAATGTTTGAAAACATTGGACCTAGTCATATGAAAGCACCTAACGATGAAGGTAAACTTGGTTATGGAGGTCATTGTTTTCCAAAAGATGTACAAGCATTCTACAACTATACAGATAGTGGTATATTAGAAAAGATTATTGATATTAATAGACGGTTGAGGGAAGAATGACAACACATGCAACGATAGACTTAGAAACACTAAGTACAAAACCAGATGCAGTTTTATTGACTATTGGTGCAATAAAGTTTGATCCTTTTACAAATGACCCACCTTATAGTGATTTTTACTATAGAGCAAATGTAGATGAACAAACTGCTATGGGAAGACATGTTGAAGAAGGCACTTTAGAATGGTGGTCTAGACAACCTGATGAAATTGTTAAAGAAGCATTATCAGATGATAACAGACATTCAGTTACTAAAATTCTAAAAGAACTAAACAAGTATCTTGTAGGCGTAGATAGAATTTGGTGTCAAGGTCCTGTATTTGATATTGCAATATTAGAAAATTTATATAGACAATTAGACATGCATTGGAATTGGGCATTCTATAATATCAGAGATAGTAGAACTTTGTTTAGTCTTATGCCAAGAGACCCTAGAAAAGATATAGAATTTGCGGCCCACAATGCATTAGAAGATTGTAGGATTCAAAGTATCTGCGTTCAGAAAACTTTGAGACATTTGGGAATTACACAGTAATTACCATTTTCCTTGTCCGACACCAACTAGATAAATTATAAAACCTACTATACCTATCATAGCCACACCAGCAACAATTACCATAATGATTTCAAAGAATTTTCTTTGTCTTTCTTCTTGGTCATAAATTGCTTGTTGTCTTTTCTTTCGGATATCTGCTTCTGTTCTAAGTAGTTCTTCCCATGCACTAGGACCTCTTGTGAAACTAATTAAATTTTTTAGTTCCTCTCTCATGTCCTCTGCCTTTTTCTTGGCCATAAAGGCTTGCATGGCTTCTTCTTCTATAGAACCTGCTTGAAATAGTTTTTTAAATAACGGAGGCTTTTTGCTATATTCTTCTGCCTTTTTGATATCTGATACTGCACCCATCCAGCGACTTAGGTCGCCAGCCATGCCCTCAATATCTCTGCCTGCCGCAAATGCTGATTTAATCGTGTTGAATGCCGCGGTTGCCGTAGCAACAGCCGTTATTGGGTCTACCATGAATACCTCTCCTCATAACCATGTCCCTATCGTTATTTATTAAAAAACTTGACATTTGGTTTGTTTGGTGTTATACTGTTTAGCAGAATTAGGAGTAGAACATGAGTATGCACTTAGTGGGTCCGTACATGACCACAACCAGTTATAAGAAACGTAAAAAGAAAAAACTTACGTTAGGAAAGATGGCTAAGTATCAAGAGCAAATGCGAGAGCATAATAAATTTATGAAACGTATTGGTGCGCCTGAACAAGTTATGAATTTACAAGAATATATTGCATATGCACAAGGCAATCATAAACCTAAAGTAGAACCTCGTGCAGTTAGTTTGCCCTGGCATGAAACAGGAAATGCTTTTGAACGAACTCCTGATGTGCCTAGTGCATCAAGTGAAAAGAGTTTTGCACCTGCAACAAAGAAACCCGATATGAAATACACAGGAGAACGTAAACTTATTGGTATTGCAACAATGCATAAATCAAATATGGTTCCCGTATTTGCGGACGAAGATGATGTTAATGGTCAAAAGGCGGCAACTGAATTAGCAACAATGAGAAGGAACTAATGGACAATTACTTTAAATGGATAATGATATTTGCGTTAGCAACTGTTATTGGATTATACATATATCAAGCAACACATATAGAAAATAATTGCACAGACGATGGCTGTCCTAGTTTCTTTGAAAGTGAAAATAAATGAAAAAAGTATGGAGTGTAACTATCAATGGAAAAAATGATTGTGTTGTAATGACAGATGAAGAGGCTATGATTATTACTCTAAAGTTTTCTCCAGATATTGAAATTACTGATATGACAACTAAGCATGGTATGAAAGTAGAACACTTACATGCAGTAAATCGTAAAGAACAATTAGAAGATGCAAGACGAAATATTTTTTATGAAAAATGGGAAGGTATCGGTGGCTTTGGTGGCTATGCTAAAGTTGATTGGACTTTCGAAGACTTACTAGAAATGGAGGCAAAATGAAAAGACTATCAGCAAAAGGCAGGGTTAGAAATATGAAGTCTGCGGTAAAGAAAAATAAAAGACGTTTAACTTTTAAGGCTAAAAAGAAGAATGAAAGAACAAAAGCATAGAATATATGGTATAGGTGTAGACATCTGTAACGTAAATCGTATTTTTGAAAAACTTGAAAATAACGGTGATAAGTTTGCAAAGAAAATACTTACATCTGGTGAATACAAAAAATATTCTGATATAAAGTTAAAACATCAAAAAGCACAATACGTAGCAAAGTGTTGGGCTGTTAAAGAAGCATTTGTAAAAGCACTTGGTACTGGCTTTACAAAAGATTACAGTTGGAGTACAATCGAATACTTTTCTCCAATTGGTACTTATGGACCTGCACACCCACAAGTAAGATTAAACAAATTACTTGAAAAAAAGAACGTGCATTTGAGTGTTAGTGATGAAAAAGAAAATGTCATTGCTTTTGTAACTATAGAGGAAATAGTATGATTAATAATGTAATAGATTTTAATAAGTATCGAAAACCTGATGAAGTTAATCCTCACAAAATTATTGATGAAATGGTTATAAATTTCATGAAAGATACTATCCAAAATATACAATCAGTAGACATACAACCAGAAGATCCTGATATTGCAGATAACATTGTTGCAATATCAATGCTATTCAGAGCAATGGTAGAAAGAGAATATGGTATTGACAATCATTTACAACATATGTTAGATATCATGTCCGATGAACTTAGAAATAACCCAAAGGATAAGAATGATGAATAATACGTTAATGGCATTTAAAATAGACGAGTCTGATAAATATGATGCATCGAAAAACAATAGTGAGAATTTTAATAATATGGATTTTTTATCAGCAAAAGGACGTGTAGAACTTCTCGATAAGATAACTGAAACTCTGGACAAGAAACCAGCGATTTCTGAACGTATTCAAGCCGCCCGTTCTCAAGGTGGCCTTGAAGAAAATGAGGAACTTCTAACTGCATTAGACGACCTGCAAATGTTAGATATGGAACTTAATAGATTGCAAGACATTCTTGATAATGCTACAGTGATTGAACCTTTACAAAAAGGAAAAAAGAAAACTGTAACATTTGGTACCACAGTTAAAATTCAGAATATCGATAACGAAAAGATACTAAAATACACAATTCTTGGTGAATTCGAATCAGACCCATCAAATGGTAGTATCAGCTTTAGGTCACCTTTAGGTAAAGAACTAATTGGTTGTAAAAAGGGTGATATTGTTGCTATTATGCGTCCTGCCGGTGATATTGAGTACGAAATACTTGATATTTTTGTACCCTAAAAACTTGACAAATGCTTGATTTATGCTATATTATTAGAGTAATAAAAGAGAGGCAGACACAATGAAATTACTAAAAGCATTTTGCAATGGTATAGTTACACTTTTTAATTTAACTATTACGTGTATTATCATTGCTTTCACGGCATATGCGGCTGGAACCACAATAATGTCCCAAGATGAAGAATTACATCTTAATGATAGTGTTGAAGTTATTGTCCCTGCAATGCCTGAAGTATCAAAACGTGTAGATATAGAATATTTTTTAATAGACCCATACAAATATGAAGAAGAATTTTGTTTAGCACAGAACGTATTTTTTGAATCAAGTGTTGATAACAAAGCTGGAATGGCGGCAGTTGCAGATGTAACACTTAATCGTGTAAAAGATAATAGATATCCAAATACAGTTTGTGAAGTTGTTTATCAAGCAATAATGAAAGAAAGCTGGAAAACAAAACAATTTCCTGATTTAGATGAAAGTGAAAGAAAATATGTTCCTGTAAGAAACAAATGTCAGTTTAGTTGGTACTGTGATGGTAAATCTGATGATATACCTATAGGTGCTGAAAATTGGGTTAAAGCACAAATGGTTGCATGGGAAATGATGCATAACAATACACTAAGAGGCATTTCAGATGGCTCAACGCATTATCACGCAACTTATGTAAAACCTGTATGGAGAAAAGATATAGGTATGACTTTGGTAGGTAGAATTGGTAGTCACATTTTTTACCGATGGAACTAAAAAAATATTGACTTTAAACACCGGAATGTGTATAATCTAAGTATAATGTAGTTTGCTATAACGAAGAGGATTTATGAAGTGGCAAAACAAACTAAAGGTCGTAAGGGCCGTAATCACTCTGCTTCCCTTGAAGAGGCAGTTAAACTTCTCAAGCCTTATCGAGGACGTGAAGGCATTTATGCCATGTTCTCAAAAAACGATAAAGGCGATTACACCGAACTCGGTGTATATAACTATAACACTAAACGGTATGCACTGTATAGGAGCGACATGGTCGACTCTGCGTCAGTTACCGAATTTAAGGAGGTTATTAGTGGGCAGTAATGCCCTCTAATTTTTATTATGCACATAGAACATGAAATTAAATTAAACTATGATGATGTGTTGATTAGACCTAAAAGATCCACACTTGGTTCTAGGAAAGAAGTAGATTTAGAAAGAGGATTTAACTTTCCAAATTATGAACCAAGACCAGATAATAATCCTGACCTGCTACCAAAAGGATATCCAGCTGGACCTTATCCAGATGATAAAAGAAAAGACTACAGAGGTATTCCTATTATGGCAAGTAATATGGATGGCGTAGGTACGTTTGAAATGGCTGATGCTTTAGCAGTTCAAAAAATTATGACTTGTTTAGTAAAAACATATTCTGTAGATGATTTAGTAACTTATTTTGATATACTACCTACTGCTAGAAAAGAATATGTTGCAATGAGTATAGGTATAACTCAGCCAGATGAAGAAAAATTTACGGCAGTATATGAAGAACTAGGAGATAAACTTAAGTATGTTTGTATTGATGTTGCAAATGGATACTCAGAAAGATTTACAGACTTTGTAAGAAAGTTTAGAAAGAAATATCCTCATGTAGTAATTATTGCAGGAAATGTAGTTACTGCGGACCAGACACAAGAGTTAATTCTTAATGGAGCAGATATTGTAAAAGTTGGTATTGGTCCTGGTTCAGTTTGTACAACAAGAATTCAAACAGGTGTTGGTTACCCACAACTTAGTGCAGTTATTGAGTGTGCAGATGCGGCTCATGGATTAGATGGACATATCATTGCTGATGGAGGTTGTAATTGTCCCGGTGATATTGCAAAAGCATTTGCAGGTGGAGCCGATTATGTTATGCTAGGAGGAATGTTAGCAGGACATGATGAAGGTGGCGGAGACATTGTTACTAAACATATCGCAACAGGTGGTGCTTATAAAACAGATGCAGGAACATTTGTTCCTTATTTTGAAGAACAGAATTTTATTCAATTTTATGGAATGAGTTCAGATGCGGCAAATACTAAACATTTTGGTGGTCTAAAAGATTATCGTGCTAGTGAAGGACGTGAAGTACTTGTACCATATAGAGGAAAAGTAGAGAATACAGTACAAACTATTTTAGGTGGTGTTCGTTCTACATGTACATATGCAGGAGCAAAAAGGTTGAAACATCTTCCAAAATGTGCTACATTTATAAGAACAAACGCACAATATAATAAAACGTATGAAAGTACAACAACAAAAATGTGATATGAAAACATATAAAATAGACATAGCGAAAACAAAGACTAACCTAGGTGTTGGTCTTCCTTATTCTATTGTAGCACAAATTGTTCCTGTAGATGAAACAAGTACTAGATTTGGTGCAGATCCGATGTTCGGTTCAAACGCAGATATAGTAAAACAGTTTAGGAAAGATTTATCTACAAGATATGAACAAAAAGACATATCATGTCACATTGATAACTATACAAGAATCGCAACAATTAATTTTAGAAAAGAAAAAGATTGTGCAGATTTTTTAATGAGGAACTAATGGAAATAACACAAGGTATATGGAACGTGCTAAAAAGTTTGATTAAAGGGTCTTCTTTGACTCTTGCACTGATATATACATGTGGTCATGTTGTTATTGCAATGTCAGTTGTTTCGATAATGACTGGCGCCAGCTTATGGGAAGCAGGCGCAGTGGCACTTATAGAACCAGCAATTAATGGTGTTTGGTTTTATGTACTACATCGTATATGGAAGTCTTTTAATGAAAATAAATGAGTGGGCGGATAATTTAAATCTTTTTGAAGACGGTACTGAGAGATTAACTTATTTGGTAGAACTTGCAAAAAAGTCTACTACATTGCCACGAGAACTTAGAACTGATGATAGACTCGTTGGTGGGTGTATTAGTCAGATATGGATTGATGTAGGCGTAGTAGAAGATAAAGTAAAAGTCTATTATGATAGTGATGCAATGATAACAAAAGGCATTACAAGTATTGTTGCAGATTGTTTTTCAGATATATCAGTTGAAGAAGCAAAACAAATAAAGCACGATGATTTTCAAGGTCTAAATATACAACAACTATTAACACCTCAACGTAGAAACGGATTAGGAAACTTAATTGAAACAATAAGAAAAAAGGTTCATTTATTATGAAGATAGGATTTACATGTTCGTCATTTGACTTGTTGCATTCAGGTCATACATTGATGTTAGAAGAAGCAAAAGCACAATGCGATTACCTTATTGTTGGACTACAAACTGATCCTACTATTGATAGACCAACTAAAAACAAACCAGTACAAACAGTTGTTGAAAGATACTTACAATTACGAGCATGTAAATATGTAGATGAAATTATTCCTTATGCTACTGAACAAGATTTAGAAGATATACTTTCAGGTATGCAAATTGATATTCGTATTCTTGGTGTAGAATATAGAGATAAAGATTTTACAGGTCGTGATATTTGTAAGAAAAGAGAAATAGATATACATTTTAATGAACGTGACCACAGATTTAGTTCAAGTGATTTAAGAAAAAGGGTCTGTGAAAATCAGTAATGAAAGTTTTTCTTTTAATGCTGGTATTGTTATTGAGTAGTTGTGCCAGTACTCAAACAGAAAAACAAAAAGAAGATAGAAAGAAATTAACAATTATACGTACAATTGGTTGCGTAGTAGTACCTACTTTACCTACATGCGTAATACCCGGAAAATAAATGAATTATTATATACACTATAGAGCAGGTACAGGTGGAGACTTTTTAAGAGTATGTTTATGGCTTTTGTTAAATCCAACTATAAAAATAGATTGGGATAATAAACTAAACAACATAACAAAATTTCCTGATACACCTGAAGGACCAGGTAAAACATTATATTGTTTTCATACTATAGGTGATAAAGTATATGATTATGCATTATGTGGGTTATTAGATAACGGATCAGTAAAACCTGCGGTTTCTTTTACACATATAACTGAACCTCGAGGTGAATATATAAAAAGAAATAACTTTGCAATAAAACCAGCAGAATTGGCATTTTATGATTCTCTTAAAAATAACAGAAATTTTTTTGATGTTTTAAACAATCTAACAGATTTGGAAATTAAACAACTTGATAATTATAAAGCACCAGAAACTGATAATAAAATTATGAATAGTCACAGACTATATCATGAAAATATGTCCACGGTTGAATTGATATTTGATTACTTGAAAAAAGAATTAAATTATAATATAGACCTGCACATAGGCATCATGCCTAAAGACCCAATAGACTCTATTATAGTACATATGGTTGATGAATTGAAAAACTATCACCCATCTGCTTGGAGTATAGTTAAAAATAAAATGAAGGATAATGATGAAAATCTTTTAAGTATTGTGTTCGATGCATATTATCAACATAAAAATATGTATGACTTTGTAAAGAAAAATAATGGACTATTATTAGATTTTAGGGATGTTGTATTTTCTAATCCATATAAGTTAGCAAAACTTTTAGGTAGTAGAATAAAAGGTATAGAACTTTCAGATGTATATATTGAATTTTTTGAGGCATATCAAAAAATAAATGATTGGGAAGATAAATTCAATAATAAACAAATACAAGAATTAAGAAAGTTTTTCGATGAAAAGGAGGGCAAGTTACAAATATGTCCATAGTAAAAGAAAAAGTATTAGAAGTAAAACACTATACAGATAGATTATTTCACTTTAAAACAACACGTGATTCTGGAACAAGATTCCGTGATGGTGAATTTTTAATGATTGGACTTGAAGTAGAGGGAAAACCTTTACTAAGAGCATATTCGGTTGCATCACCAAATTATGAAGAATATATGGAATGGTTTTCTATTAAGGTACCAAATGGACCATTAACAAGTAGATTACAACACATACAACCAGGTGATGAAGTAATAACAAACTCAAAAGCAGTGGGAACTTTAGTATTAGATAATCTAAAATCAGGTAGAAATCTTTATATGTTAGCAACAGGAACCGGAGTTGCGCCTTTTATGAGTTTAGTAAGAGGTGTAGATACTTACGAAAACTATGATAATGTAATATTATTATGGAGTACTAGAGTTGTTAAAGAACTTGCATACAAAGAATTTTTAGAAGGACTAAATGACCATGAAATATGGGGTGAGATTACTCAAGGTAAATTTAAGTTTTATCCTTCAGTTACAAGAGAAGATTTTGTAAATACAGGAAGAATTACAAATGCAATGTATGATGGTTCAGTATATGAAAAGCTAGGTGTAGAACCATTCGAAAAAGGAAAAGATGTTGCAATGATTTGTGGTTCAATGCCTATGAATTTAGAGTTTAAAAAATACTTTGAAGACATGGGTTGTAAAGAAGGAAATAGCCAAACAAGAGGCGATTTCGTTTTAGAAAAGTCTTTTGTAGAAAAATGAAATATCATATAGGATATTATGGTGGAGCAGGAGGAGACTTTTTAAGAGGTCTAATTATATCTGGTTTAAATGATATCGAAACTAAATTTAAAAACAATACATTATATAGTCCTGTTCCGCATTGGATTCCAGTCATTAAACTTTTAGATAACGGAAAAATTGAAGTTGTTGGACCAATTGAAGCCGATGATGATAGATATAGAGTTATACAATTAGGTCATGATGTCGGAGAACCAATAACTCAAGTAGGTCATTATTTTAATCAATGTACTGAGGCACCACATAGAAAGACAAAAAGAAATATAGAAAAATTTCAACAATTTATTTTTGATTATGCAAAATCAAAAGCATGTGAAATTAATGGTTGGAAAAGTAAAACAAGTATATCTGTTGGACATGAGCATATAGGGTTTTTACATACCTTTAAAAGACTACAAGAGTTTTATGTGCATATGAATGACTATAGAAAAAATGACAAAGTAATTTATATAACAATTAATACACAAGAGGAAGCAGACCAAAGGTTTTTAAATAATACTAATAAAAATAACCCAAATAATACTGATTGGGAAAGAAAATCACATTTTTGGTATCATCGTAGAATATATAAAAAAGTTGTAGAACAAAAACAATCATGTGATATAATATTACCAATGAGATATATTTACAAAAAAGAATACTTAAGAGAATGGCTTAGAAAAGAATTTGACTGGAACGACAAATGTTATGATGCTTTATACGATGCTTGGTATAGTAAGCAGGATGTTATACTTTGATAAGTAAGTAAGTGAAAGGATTAAAAATATTATGAAAGCAATCGTATATAGTAAAAACGCATGTGGATATTGCGTACAAGCAAAAAATTTATTAAAAATGAAAGGAGTAGAAATCGAAGAATACAATATTCAACTTGATGATGATGCACGTGTAAAGTTATTTGAAGAATGTGCAAAAGTTAATGTTGTGCCTAGAACTGCTCCACAAATTTGGTTAGACGACCAATATATTGGTGGTTTCCATGAACTACAGAAACACTTTGAAAATGCATGATTATACTTTTTTAGTTGGTGCTCCAGGAAGTAGATGGAGCGGTGTAGCACAACAAATAACAAGTGCGTTTGATTACAATAAGTCTGATGAAACAGAAAACAGAGTTTATACTCACGGAAAGTTTTCAGGACATAAAGGTGCTTATTTTGGACC
>MDTG01263302.1_pt1 | contig 10468 bp, 11 predicted proteins | sample 811421 | NCBI WGS metagenome assembly MDTG01 (sample SAMN05326645, study PRJNA326480) | marine metagenome | isolation source: seawater | place: Pacific Ocean: South East | collected 2011
TAATTTTAAAGGTAATTTCTTTGTTCATATCTCTAAGAGTTGATGAGGAACAGGAAATTCAGGGCCTTGATACATCTGGCCATGGAGAAAGTGGCTACAACAATTAAAAATCGAAATTTTTAAGTCAAATCTTATGTTTTTAATGATATATCTTCTGGAAACATTAATTTAGGAGTATTAGTTGATTCTCTCTTCGGACAATCTAACTAATCTTTCTTATAAGTTTCTCCAATAAAATTTCAGCAACATTGATTCCTGCCAACTCATTGATCTGGACAATTCCTGTAGGCGAAGTAACATTTATTTCTGTAAGTTTTTCGTTAATTAGGTCTATTCCTGCAAAAAATAAGCCTTCGTTAAGGAGGACATTTTTTAAAGAATTACAAATTTTTTTCTCATTTTTAGTTAAATTGGTAACCTCTGCCCGGCCTCCAAGATGAAGGTTTGCCTTAAATGATCCTTTGGCAGGAATTCTATTTACAACGCCTTTTGGTTCTCCTTCTATTAAGATTACTCTTTTATCCCCTTTAGAAACCGAGGGAATGAATTCTTGCACAACCACTGGGACTCCATATTTTTTCAAAAGTAATTTGAAATGTTTTAAAGAATCATTTTTATTTACATTAGTAACCTTTAAAACCCCTTCACCTCCTTTATTAAACAATGTTTTAATAACAGCAATTTTAAATTCACTTAATATTTTGATGAAAGTTTTCTCGTTACCAGTAATGCAAGTTTTTGGCATTAGATTTAAAAAATAAAGAGGAAATATTTTTTCAGTAAAGTTTTTTATACCACTGGGACAGTTTACAAAATACGGCCTTTGATTAAAATTTTTGTGCAATTCTAATAAATAACAATTAGTTAAATAATTAAGATCGAAGGGTGGGTCTTGCCTTATAAAAAAAAAATCAAATTTATCTATTGTAACTATTTTAGGGCTTCCTAAACTCAAATCATTTTTAATTTTCTGAACTTTTGTAAAAACTTTATTACCCATAAGTGAAATATTTTTTGGTGAACAAAACCAAGTTTCAAACTTTTTTTTTATGGCCTCATTAATAATACAAATTGTAGAGTCATTTTTCTTATTTAGATTTTCAAAAGGGTCCATTTGAAACAAGGCCTTAAATCTTTTGTTAATTTTGTTTTTCATTTTTTGCTATACTTATAAATAAAATTAATCTTTTTATATCATTCATATTCTTCAAATAATTTTCCAATTTATTTTTTTCTTCGATACTTGAAGCAATTCCTATTACGTAAACATTTCCATCAACAACCTCAACATCATAATTGTTACTATAAATTCCATCTTCAAATAGCAGTCTATTTTCAATTTTAGTTTCAAATATAATGTCTTCAGTTTTGTCAATTATTGAAAGAGATTCCCCAACTTTTACCTCATTATAAATTTTTTTGATTTCTTTAACCTCCCAGACCTTTTTAATCAAGTCTAATCTTTCCTCCTGACTCTCAATATTTCCTGTTAATAAAACTTCTCCGTTGTTAACAGAAACATTAATATTTGTTATATTTGAAAGATTCATGGCAGAAATCTTTGTTGTAATTTTTGACATTAAATATGTATCTTCAATCGTTCCAGAAAAACCTCTAGTAGATGTAGAGGCATTTCCTGCAATAGCGCCAGCAGAAGTAATAATTGAACAAGAACTTAGTTGTAATAATATTATAAGATAACTAAGAATCTTTGCCAACTAGCACCTCTCTTCTTCCAACATGATTGGCTGGGCTAACTATTCCCTCAGATTCCATTTTTTCAATTATTCTTGCAGCCCTATTATAACCAATCTGCAAATGCCTTTGAATGAAGCTTGTAGATGCCTTTTTTTCTCTGCAAACAATTAAAACTGCCTTATCGTAAAGCTCATCACTGCTATCATTTAAACCAAGTGAAATATTTTGTGGATCGTCATCTTCAACTGTTACACTTTGTAAATACTCTGGCTCTCCTTGAGATTTGAGATGGTTTACAACAGCTTGAACCTCCTCTGTTTTTACATAAGGACCGTGAACACGCAATAATTGGTCACCTAACATAGTAATCAAAAGGTCTCCCTGGCCTAAAAGTTGCTCAGCTCCTTGTTCTTCTAGAATTGTTCTACTGTTTATTTTATTCACAACTTTATAACTTATTCGCGTTGGAAAGTTTGCTTTTATAGTTCCAGTAATAACATCAACTGATGGTCTTTGTGTGGCAACAATTAAATGGATTCCTGCAGCTCTTGCCATCTGAGATAATCTCTGTATAGCACCTTCTATTTCCTTTCCAGAGGTAATCATAAGATCTGCAAGCTCGTCTACAACTACTACAATTTTTGGAAATATACTAATATCTAATGGTTTTTTTTCAAAAATTGGTTTGCCAGTTTCTGGATCATAGCCAACTTGAGTTTCTTTAAAAATTACCTTGCCCTCGTCTAGAATTTTTTTTGCCTTAATATTAAAATCTTCAATTTCTCTGACCCCAACATGCGTCATCATTTGATATCTATTTTCCATTTCTTTAACAACCCACTTTAAAGCTGACACAGCCTTTTTAGTGTCTGTGACAACTTCAGTTAATAAGTGGGGAATATCTTGATATATTGATAGCTCCAGCATCTTTGGGTCAATTAGAATTAACCTGCATTCATCGGGAGTTAAGGTGTATAACAGAGATAATAACATTGCATTTATTCCAACTGACTTTCCAGAACCAGTTGTTCCAGCTACTAATAAATGAGGCATTTTTGACAGATCTACTATCACTGGCCTGCCGAAAATATCTTTACCAAGGGCAAGAGGTAATTTGCTATTACTAGATTTATAGAGTTCATCATCTAATAATTCTCTTAAAAAAACTGTTTCTCTATTTTTATTTGGAATTTCTATTCCTAGCGCATCTTTGCCTGGAATAGTTGAGATCCTAGCTGAATTGGCTCTCATTGATCTGGCTATATCATCACAAAGTCTTATAACAGATGAAGATTGCGTTCCTGGAGCGGGGGTTAACTCAAATAAGGTAACTATTGGACCTTGTCTTACTTCAGTGATCTGTCCATTTATTTTAAAATCTGTTAAAACATTCTCCAATAAAGTTTTATTAACATCAGTATTTCGCTTGTTTTCAATTTCAATGCCCGGATTCTTCTTGGTTTTTTCCAGCAATTCTAGAGATGGAAATTTAAAAGAAAAATTAGCTTTATCTTTTTGTAAAGAAATTGAGCTTATTTTTGAAACTTTAGGCTTTAGCTTTTTAGTTTTGAATTTTAAAAACTTATCAAAATCAATATTTTTGTTAAGTTTTAAAATTTTTGAAAATATAAAAAAACAATAAATAATTGATTTATATATTTTTTCTATAACTAAAATACTATCCAGAGTTTTTAAATTTAAAGATAAAAAAAATACAACTAATGTGATTAATAAAATTATTAACAGTGTAACATGTGGATTCCACAAATCTCCGACAAAGAGTAAAAGATAATTTGAGAGACCAGTGCCTAAAATACCCCCAGAAAAAAAGTTATGAAAATAATTATTTGATATTAATTCCACTAAAATACATGAAAAAATGAGTAAAATTGGTAATAAAGACCAATTATACCAAAAAAGATTTTTACCAAAAATTGACCTTATCGAATGAAAAATAAAAAACAAAGGAATTAAAAAAGATATATTTCCAAAAATATCCTTTAAAAAGGAAGACGTAAATGACCCGACAAACCCTAGGAGATTTTTATTTTCGTTTAAACTAGAATTATAACTAAAAAAATTATTATCTGTTTTGTTAAAACTTATAAGCGACAAAAAAACTGAAACACCAATTATAAACAAAAAAGAGACAAGTAAAATTTTTTCAAAATCTTTTTTAAAGTTTTTAAACATTGAATTATATAATTATAATTACATATATTTTATATTTTGTAAGTTAATTTGAACACATTTAATCAAAACCTAATTATTGTTGGCTCTGGTCTTGTTGGAATGACTATGGCCTTAAAGCTATCTAAACAAAAAATTCAATCAACCATACTTGAAAAAAATTCTCTCCAAATTTTAAACAAAATTTCTGATAAAAGAACTTCAGCTATCTCTCAGGGCTCTTCAAGAATTTTAGAGGAAATTGGTATATGGGAAAAAATAAAAAAATATGCGCAACCAATTAATGAAATTGTTGTAACAGAAGGTCTCGATGAAAATGGAATAAATTTCAATTCGAAGATTATGAATGAAGGACCATTAGGTTATATTGTAGAAAATAGTATTCTAAAAAAAATTGTTTTAAACGAATTAAAAAAATCAAATCTTATTAAATTGATAGATAACACTAAAATTAAGAAAATTTCACATCAGAGTGGTTTTATCACTATTTATTCTAACAAAGGAAATTTTAGATCATCATTGTTGATCGGTGCAGACGGAAGGTTTTCTGATATTAGGCGACACGCTAATCTCAAATATTTTTTTAAAGATTATGACCAATTTGCATTAGTTTTTACCATAAAGCACAAAAAGCCCCATAATGAGATTGCGTTAGAAAGATTTTTTCCATCGGGCCCATTAGCTATATTACCTATGAAAAGTTCTAAAATGAGATATTCGTCAGTTGTTTGGACAATAGATAAATCTGAAAAAGATAAAGTTTTAAAAAATAAAGACTTCAAAAGTCTTTTTAATAATAAATATAATAATTTCTTTGGTGAAATTGAGAATTTTACAAAACCCAAAATGTATAGTTTAAATATTTTTTCATGTCATGAGTATTTTAAAAAAAATATAGTTTTAATTGGTGACGCTTGCCAAGCTATTCACCCAATAGCTGGCCAAGGCCTCAACCTCGGGTTGAGAGATGCAGCTAGTTTAGCTGATTCAATGATTGAATCAAAGAGATTAGGCCTAGAATACTCAGATCCAACTATCTTAAGTGATTATTCACAAAAAAGAACCATTGATAAAAATTTATTAGTTCAAGCAACACATAGGCTAAATAATTTTTTTTCAAATGATTCATTATTGTTTTCTAAATTTAGAAACTTAGGGCTTAAGATATTTAATAAATCTCTTTTTTTAAAAAAACAAAGCATGTTATTTGCAATGGGACTTAGGAACTTTAACTTTTAGAACCAATTTCAAAAAGATATTCCCAACTATATATTCCTGTATCATGACCATCACTAAAAGTTATTTTTAAAGCATAGTTCCCAACTTGATCCAGATTAACAATTAAAACATTTTCGAATTTTGAAATATCTGAAGTTTGTTTATTATTCTTATTTTCTGCTGAAGGACTTTTTGCTCTTAGAATAGATGAAGTTAAAATTAACGTAGAGCCATTGTCATAGTTTATCTGAATTGTTCTTTTATCATCGGTTAGTTTAACTGATTCTGGGATCATGAAAACAATATTAATTGTTGGTAATTTTCAGTATTGGAATGCCCTCTTTAATTTTATATTTATTCTTAAAATCTTTTGTATGGAGTATATTTTTACTCTTATCATAAATCAGACTCTCCCCAGTTTTTGGACAAATAAGGAACTCTAAAATACTTTGATCGAATTTTTCCATGATTAGGACAGTGCAGTACCGGATTTTGTCATTGTATTTTCATTTACACTCATATTCATGAGTGAAGTCAAGATTTCAATTCTTTTATCTAAATTTATAGCTTCTAACAATGCCTGCTTTTCGTTTTCATCAAATGGACAACCCATTGAAATAGAATTGACTAAATCCTCATCATTTGAGACCTCTATAGCTTCCCAGTCAGCATTAATTGACATTTTTTTTAAGTACTGCTTGAGAACACTTAAAAAATAAACTCTTCTACTTTTGTCAGATAAAACCTCTTTTTCAAAATCCTTTTTGAATGATTTCCAACAAACATCTGCCCTCCTAAAACCATTGGTTACACTTAATTCTGAAGAAACTTTGAACCGACATAAACCCTTAAGAATTATTTCATATCTATTATCATTTGTTTGTGAAAACGCTGTTATGTAACCAGCACACCCTATTTGATAAAGCCGTGGCTGTTTATTGTTTGAATTTTTTAGTTTTAATTGTTTATTTGGTTGAATCATCCCTATAAGTCGTCCATTAGCCAAAGCATGATCAAACATGTGTAAATATCTATTTTCAAAAAGATTTAAAGGTAGTTTTGCTCTTGGTAACAATAGAACTCTACTTAATGGAAATAAGGGCAAAGTTTTAGTTAAATGAGTATATTTTTTATCAAAACTATAAAGCATAATTTATTATATGATCATACTATAATACTTTTAAAACAATTTTTTCTAATAATATTCTTTAGTAATAATATTGTAATTAATTTTTAATTAAGTATATTTAAGTTTACCCTAAATTTGCGGGAATAGCTCAGTGGTAGAGCATCACGTTGCCAACGTGAGGGTCGCGAGTTCGAATCTCGTTTCCCGCTCCAACTAATATGCATAAACAAGCAGAACATTATAAAAAGATTCATGAAACTTACCAAAACCATTATTTTGATAGATATAGCAGGTACTACAGAAAAAAAATTATCTTTAATAAAATAATAAAATTTATTGAAACGTCTAATTCAACTTTAGACATTGGATGTGGAGGACCAGAAAATTATTTTGAATTAAAGAAGATAAGCAAAAAAATTAAAGTCTATCATGGTGTAGATATTTCAAAGGACGCAGTTGATCTATTTAAAGAAAAGACCCTTAATAAAAACTCAGCTTTTGTTGCTGACTTTTCATCTAAAAAACTTAAAATAAAAAAAAAATACGATTGTCTTCTATTTTTAGGTTCTCTTCATCATATGACAAGAAACCTTGAAGGTGTAATTCATAATTGTTCAAAATTTTTAAAAAAAAATGGAATTCTTATTCTTGTAGAACCTAATGCTGCTTTTCTTAACTCGATAAGGAATTTATGGTACAGGTTAAGTGATGACTTTGATCATGAAAATGAGAGAGCTTTAAGCATTGAGGAAATTAACTGTTTGTGCAAAAAAAATAATTTTTCAAATCTATATTTAAAATTTACTGGGAATATCGGGTTTTATGTAATTCTTAACTCAATGATTTTAAAAATTCCAAAATGGATAAAGCGCATAACCTATAAACCACTTATTTTCTTTGATCAATTTTTTGAAAAATTAAATCTTAAATATGCCTCTGCTATACATATTTCAGTTTGGAAAAAAAATTAAATTTTCGATGTTAAACTCTATAATCTTGGTTAATCTATGGTAAACAATGGATAAATTTTTGGAAAAGTATATTTTTAATGAAATAGATTTTCAAGCAATGTCCGCCAAAAAAATTTCCTATTTTTTAACATTTGCCGCTTTTTTTCTGACAATTTTTTTTGAGCCTAAAGTGCAACCCGATAGTATAACTTATATTGAAATGCTTCCAAGTAGAAGTCCTGTGTATCCATTATTACTAAATTTCTTTAAAACAATCTCAGACTCGTATTTCATGAATTTTATTGTTTTCACTCAATTTCTATTTTGGTTTTTTTCAGTTTTATTTTTTATAAAAACTATTAATCAAATAATGAAAGTTAATATTCTAGGCTTTATATTATTAATTATAATTTTTATTGTTCCTTCTTTTTATTTCTCACCTATTATTCTTACAGAGAGCTTTGCATTCTCTCTTACTTTGATAATAATAAGTTTGATATTAAAAGGAGGAAATGGCGTCAGCGGATCCTTATCAGAGTTTTTGTTATTTATCATTTTATGTTTAATGAAACCTCAAATGTTATTTTTATCTGGAGTATTTTTTTTTATAATAATTCGTAATATTTTTAATAAAAAAATTAAAAACGGAGTAACCACTTTTTGTTTGCTTCTCTCTTCATTAATAATTATTAATTTGTCTAATAAATGCTATCACTTAATAGTGCATAATAAATTCCAGTCGGACACAAATTTAATTCAACAATTTGTAGCAATGCCCTTTTATATGACTGACCCGAAAAGTGACACTTTGTTTTTAAATGAACCGGATTATAAAGAATTCTTTTTTACTCTTTCTGAAAACCTTAATAAAAAAAATATTAATTTTAGTTACTATCATGTAAACCACACAAGCAGACAATATTGGCCAAAAAACTACTTGGATAATTATGCAGGATTTGTTGGTGTTTTAAATAATCTAAAATCTTCAACTAACAGTAATTCCAAAAGCTTTGAGGCTTTTTTGGGAGAGTTTTCAAAAGCTCTAGTAATATACAACCTTGAAAAGAATCCTTTGTTATTTCTTAAAGGTTATATGTATAATTTCAGTATCAACGGGTTTTATACTCTTTATCTCGCGTTAATATTCATGATTTTGACTATGTCTTTTTTTTTGTTCTCTATATTATTAAAAAATAAAAAAGTTTACTTTATTTCAATTTTTCTTATTTCACACTTTTCCAACATCTTTGTAGTTTCATTAATCGAGCCTGTAATTAATAGATATAGATTTTTTACTGAAGTTCCTTTATTAGCTATTTTAATGCTTATATTAATAAATTTTTTGACAAAATCAGAAATCTATAAAAATAGACCATAGTATTACATAAAATATTATATATATTGAAATTTAAAAAAAAATTTATATCGTATAACTAATGAAATTAGAAACCAGTACTATATCTTACTCTGATGCTTATCAGTTCATAAAGAAATTTCGTTATAAACCAAGAAAAGAATGGACACATAACGAGAGACTTTTCTTTAAAATTTGTAATTTCATGGTGCTTTCCAAAAAAAGAATTAATAAAATCTTCATCGCATTCGATGCTTTCTCAAAATTAAGTGATAAAAGTCACTACAACTACAAAATAAGCGATATAAAAAAAATTAAGGATATGATTGTTGAAAATTTACAATCAAGCTTAAAGAAATTTGATAAAAATATTAAAATTTTAAAAGAATCTGACATCGAATCACTCAGAGAGTATTTTGTTGAACTAAAAATGGAAAATACTAGATTACATAAGGAAACTGAGAGGCTTCAAGCAATAGTTGAAAAGTATGTAAAAGAAAAAAAACTTTTTGAAATCGAAGAAATAGAGGAGATTTTGAATAAATCAAACGAAAAGAACTCCCATTTAACTAAAAATCGATCTGAATCAGTAACAGAAAAATCTCTGAAAACTTTTATAAAAAACTGGGAAAAGGGATTAATTAATTTTGATATTAAAGACAAAAAGAAAAACAGAGTAAAATAGTTTTTTTAGAATGCAGTAAACGCCCAAAAAAAATGGAGGGTTCAATTAAGTCTTCTTTTTCTTCTCGTACATTCCAACGAAATCAACAGGATTTAACATTAAAGGCGGAAAACCTCCCTCGCGCGTAGCATTAGCAAGGATTGATCTCAAAAAAGGGAATAAAAATTTTGGACATTCAATTAGTAATATTTTTTCCAATATTTCTCTATTAGCATTCTCAATAGTGAAAATACCACAGTAAGAACCTTCAATTAAAAAAAGAGACTTTTTTTCAACATTTGTTTCAGCTTTAACAATTAGCTCTACTTCATGAATATTGGGTCCATGATCTTTTAATTCTCTGGACTTTACATCAATATCAACCTTAAAAGTTGGAGTTGACGTAAAATTCCTCAAGGAATCAGGCGCACTGGGGTTTTCAAAAGATAAATCTCTTAAATATTGGGCATTAATTATAAATTTAAGATTGTTTACGTTTGAATTTTCTTTTTTATTTGCCATATTAATGTATCATTATACTTTTGAAGGCAATATAATACAATTAATTGAAAAAAGCATCTAAGAAATTTAAAAATGAATAACTTTCCATATATTGATATCCTTATTTTAGCCATGGTTGCAGTTTTCATCATTAACAGGCTTAAAAACACTCTCGGCAAAAAAACAGGAAACGAACATGATCTAGCAGAAAAATACTCTAGCAAACATTTCAAAGAATCTAAACCTGATAAAATTTCAAGATCAAGGGACAAAAAAAAGATCGATACCGCAGAAAGATTCTTCCACAATAACCCATCTTTAAATGATCAACTTAAAAATATTAATAAAATAGATAATTCATTTTCAACAGAAAGCTTCTTAGACGGAGCGCAGAAAGCATTTGAATACATCATAAAAGAATATTCTGCAGAAAATATTAATTCGCTAAAAAATCTCTTGGGGAAGAAAATTTATGAAATGTTTGAGAAACAAATAAAAAACAGATCTCAAAAAAAAGAAAACTTAGATATTACTATCATTGGAGTAAAAGCAGTTGAAGTAATTGGGGTTGAACTTAAAAAAAATCTCGCCAAAATTAAGGTCAAATTTTTATCCGAACAAGTACAAGTTACTAAAGATGAAAAAGAAAAAATAGTTGACGGGGACCCTAATCAAATTCTAATGATTACTGAAAATTGGACATTCTCCAAAGATCTAAAAGATAAAAATCCCTCATGGCTTCTTGAAAGAATTGAAGAAACTAA
>MDTG01407629.1_pt1 | contig 10468 bp, 10 predicted proteins | sample 811421 | NCBI WGS metagenome assembly MDTG01 (sample SAMN05326645, study PRJNA326480) | marine metagenome | isolation source: seawater | place: Pacific Ocean: South East | collected 2011
AGATATTTTTAAATATTAATTTTTAATATTACTTTTTCTAAAAAGTAATTATTTTGCCTAAACTTTTTTTAAAAGTTTATTTTTGATATTACTTTTTTCTAAAAAGTAATTATTTTGCCATAGATTTTTTTTAAAATCTATATAGATATATGTATAGTTTAGTTATTCATGGAGGAGCAGGTGATTTATCAAAAAAAGCAGTTAAAGAAGTTAATAAAATAACAGGTTACACAGATGTTGAGAAAGAATATAAAAAAGCTTTGAAGGAGTGTTGTGAATTAGGTGAAAATATTTTAGAAAACGGAGGAACTGCAAAAGACGCAGTTATAGATTGTATTACATTTATGGAGAATCATGAATTATTCAATGCAGGTAAGGGTAGTTCGCCAAATAAAAAAAATAAATTTAGACTTGAAGCAGCTATAATGGATGGTAAAGATGGATCTTATGGAGCATGTGCATTAATAAATAAAGTTAAAAATCCAATACAACTTGCTAATAAGATTATGATATCTGATGATAAAGCTAAATTTGTAGGTGGAAACAAGGAAACATATAAATTAGCTAAAAAGTATAATTTAAAAACAGTTCCATGGAGATATTTTAGATCAGAATATAGAAATCAATTGAATAATATAAATAGCAAACATAATTATGGTACGGTTGGAGCTGTTGCGATGGATCAGCTTGGTAATATTGTAGCAGGAACATCAACAGGCGGATTATATAATAAAGAAAAAGGAAGAATTGGAGATACACCAATAATTAATATTTCAACATATGCAAATAATAAAATTGGAGGAATATCACTAACAGGTAAAGGAGAATATATATTAAAACATGCTATAGCACATGACATAATATCAAAGATGAAATATAAAAAAATATCAATGGAAAAAGCGATTAAAGAATTATTACCTGAATTAAAAAAAAATAATGTTGGTATTATAGGAATAGACGCAAAAAATGGAGAATGTAATTTAAATTTTAATACAAAAAGAATGTTTAGAGCATCAGTTAATAGTAAAAAAAGGAATATAATAAATGTCGGAATATGGTAAATGAATTTGATATAATATGAAATAATATGAATATAATTATCTTCTATAATTGTATATGGGATGTTTTACAGATATTGTAAACCATGCAATAAAGGATAAAAAGAATATTATTATTATTATTATTTTATGTTTTTTTATAGCATTATCATATATACTTCGAAACTTTTATATTGGAAAAATAGTACAAAATTTATCAACAACTGATTTATATAAATATTCTTTTGTTACATTTTTGTCATTTGCATTAAATGTATGTTTATATATGAGTATAAATTCAGATTTGATTAAATATGAAAAAAATATATTCAAAAGATTCTTAAATCTTTTTTTTAAATTAGATTTTAAGAATATATTGGAACATAATGAATCAATTATGAGTGATATGAACGAAAGTTTTCAAAATATTGGATTAGGTATACAAAAAACTTATACACTATTCCTACAACAAATTATATTAATATGCCTTACAATATTAATTTTTTTCTACTATCAAAAAAATGTAGCTATCATATTAATCGCAACTTTAGTTGGCATATATTTTTTGCAAAAATATAATATCAGTATTTTAAAAAAAAAATGGAATGAATATTGGAAAGAATATATAAAATTTAATAAATTATTTCAGGATATCATGCTTAACATATGGAGTGTAAAATATAACACTTTAGAGGAAATAACAGAAAAATATTTAAATGATCATTTTAATGAAAGAATGAAATCATTAAAATCATGGTTAGATTATAAAATAATATCATTACATAGTCCTGATTTTGTATTCTTTGTGGTAATAATATATAATATGTACTCATTAATAAATAATCAAAACATAAAGACAGATATAAGAGTATTTCTAATATTACAATCTTTAAAAATATGGAAAGAATTTCATATCCTATGTTTATCTTCTACAGATATTTATCAGAACATAAAATATATAGAAAAAATATGTCCTGTTTGGACATTGAAAGAGAAAGAAATAGAAAGAGAAACTGATGAAAAGATAGATATTATAAAGAAAATAGAATTCAGAAATGTAACATTTTCATATGGGAAAAAAAATGTTTTAAATAATATGAATTTTATAATGGATGAAGGTAAAACAATTTCATTATTAGGAAAATCAGGTGGTGGAAAAAGTACTATTATAAATTTAATATGTAAATTATATGAAGTTAATAATGGAGAAGTATTAATAAATAATATAAATACAAAAAATATAAGTACTCGTCATTTGAGAGAGTGTATTAATGTTGTACCTCAAAATTTTAATGTATTTGATATGACAATTAAAGAAAATATAGTATTAGAAGATGAATTGAATGAGGATAGATTAAATTTTATAGTTAAATTATTAAATTTACCAGACTTAGAGTCTAGGGCAAAAGAATTATCACATGGACAAAAACAACGAGTTATAATTGGTAGAACATTATATAGACAGAATAAATCTGTATATATATTTGATGAATATTTATCAGCAGTAGATCCAAAACAGTCGAAAGTAATACATGATTATGTTTTAAATTTTATTAAAGAAAATAAAAAAATTGGAATTTTTATATCTCATAATCCTGAAAGAGTGTATAGTACTGATAAAGTTATTAAATTATAATTTCACATGTAATTTTTTAGAATATTTCTTCCAATTTTACCAAAAATTGAAACATATCTATTTGATTTAAAATTTTTTATTTTACAAAATTTACATGACTTATCTTTTGGATTAGATTTAAAATGTTTAATATAAGTCTTTATAATCTTTTTTCCTTTTTTACTATTAATACTAAAAGTTTTATTTGTAAGAGGACACTCAATTAGATTAGCACCACCCATATGTGATGTATTACTATCATATAGTGATTGATAATCAGTGCTTGTTTTTCTATTTAATCGAAATACTTTATGATCATGTATAGCGGATTCTTTAGCTCCAGAATATAATCGAATAGAAGATTTATTTAAAAAAGTATTTTTTGCACCATGAGGCGGCATATGAGGTTTAGTATGATGAATAATAGAACAATTAACCATATTATATATATATACAATATATTAAAATAATTTTAAAAATTAACTATTGAAATAATCTTTATATCTGGCGACTATATTTTTATATTTAAATTTAATTTGTTTACCACTTTTAAGATTAACATATACCGGTTCTACTAATTTAATCCTTGTACCTACATATTTTAATTCTTTTTTGTCTTTCATATTTATTATTGAAAAAACAATTGCTTTTTTACTATTAGAATTAGTGAATTCTTTTTCATTTGCAATCTTTGAAAATATTTTTTTTGCGGCTTGTCCAGGATAAGTTCCTTTAAATTCTCCATAAACCATTCCTTGGTGAGGATAATCAAGTATTTTATATATTTTTTTTTGACTCATTTAATATAATATAATATATTATATTAAAATTTTTTAAATATAAAAAAATTATTTTGTAATTTCAGTAACAACATTTTCATGAGTTATTTTTGCTTGAGCTCCACTTTTATATTTTATAATAATAGGTTTTTTAAGTGGAACTTTTTTACATCTGTAATGTTTTACATTTTTGTCACTACCCTGTGTTGTTTCTCTAAGTGAAAATGTTAGATTTGATTTATTTCTTTTTTTACATGCTCTACCACATGCTTTTTTTGCTGCTTGTGAATGATTACTTCCTGTATATGATCCTTCACCACCTGCTATTTTTTTACCATTTACCTCAATAATTTTAAAATTACGTTTTTCTTTTTTTACACCACTTTTTGCTTTCTTTTTGCCACCATCTTGTTTAAATTGATTAATTAATTTTGTCAAATCAGATAAGTCCTTTTTAAATTGGGTTTTTGTATATTTCGTAGACATTTTATAATATATATTAATATTTTTTTTTTATTTTACATGAAAATTGTTTAATATAAAAGTATAAATAAAATATTACGCATAAAATTAATAATATTAATAAAATGATATCAACTATTTTATTATTTCTATTACTTTCATAAATATTAGAAAAATTTTCTATATTATTTGTATAATTACTAAAGGTTTCTGAACATGAGTTTTGACATTGAATGTGATGACCAGGTATATGAACATGTTTTGACTTACCTTCATGTAATATAGGTTCTGTTTTTTTTTGAGCCATTTGGTATTTACTTATAAGAGATACTCCATTTAATTTATTATTACAATTAGATCCTGTAACTCTATTATAAACACCTGTATGATATTTATTATGTATAGCAGAATTATATGAGTATGGTTTGGATAATTCTTCATTTCTTTTAATTATCAAATCATGTTTTTCTTTTAATTTTTTCTCTTTTTCTTCCTTTACCTTTTGTTGACATTTTTTATCACCTGGTAAGCATCCAAATTTTCCTTTTTGATTCTTATATGTACTAGTTACTTTACTAATATGTTTATTATTTTTTATTGTATGATTTACCTTTTTCTTAAGATCACTATGCATTTTAGCAAAATCAAACATACTATATTATTTTACTTAGATTTTCTTTTGACATATAACAAGAATCATATCTTTAATATCTAAATTATCATATTTATGAGTATCTACTATTTTAAATCCATTATCATCTATATATTTTATCATATTATCTTCATGTTCTATATATAATTCATGTTTTTTTAAAAATGATTTTCCGTCTTTATTAATATATTGTTGATAATAATCAGTACCATCCCACCATGCATCATGAGTAAAATTTTCAAAATATGTTAAAGAATGTTTTGTCTTATTTTCATCAAAATAGTATTGAGAAAATTCTCTTGGAGCAGGATCTAATTTATCTTTTATAAAAATATTAATTATTAAAAATCCATCATCTTTTAACCAAAAATTAAAATTTCTAAGTATTGCATTTATATCTTCTATATTATTATGATATATTGTATCTAATAAACATGTAATATGTGAAAATTTTTTAGGAGGAAATAATTCTATACTTCTAAAATCATCTACTATAAAAGTACTATGTGGATTTCTAATTTTAGCCCATTTTACAAAACTATTATTTTTATCAATTCCAATAATATCCTTATATTTTTTTCTAATTAATTGATGGTGTTTACCAACACCACATCCGGTATCTAATATTTTAATATATTCTTTATCATTTACATACTTACCAACTAATTTAGCATTTTCTTCATATATTTCTTTTTGATCAAATACTTTATCATAAAATTTAACATAAATATCATCATCTATAATATTGGGCATAGATTCAAAATATTCATATTCATTTATTATTTTTTTTCTTATCCTTATAGGAAAGTATATTGCATAAAAAATTATAATACAAAACAATAATACAATATTTATATTTGTAACAACTGTATATTTGTCTATCATTATAATATATCAATAAATTTTTATATATAATAATAATTATTAATTATGCTTAAAATTAATAATTATTATATATATTTATAATAAAAAATGGACTTTAAAAATCTAGTAAATTCATCAGCAAATACTAATTGTGAATATTCCAATCATACAAAAAGCGAAACAATATTAATTTATGTAAAAAAATTATTAGCATATTATGAACAACCTGAAATTAAAGAAAAAATGAAAACTGATTCGCAAATATGTGTACAAGAAGCATTCGAAAAATTTAATGATTTTTTTATTAAATATCCAACATTAGCAAAAATGATTTCTGAGAATCCATATACTTTTGATATGGATAGATTATTAGATATGCTAAATCTTAAAAATAAAGTCAGTAATAATGAAATAACATATAAAGATGCATCAGCAGGTCTTGGTTATAAATATTACGATGAATATGTTAAACCTAACTTGAAGTAAGTGTATCATAATTGAACTTAATATAATATTTACTCCTTCTATTTATTTCCATATCATGATCTTTTACCCATTCTATAGCATTTTTAACTTGGTTATTAATAATATTATGATACTCTTTCTTTGATAAATTATTATTTATCAAATCTAATGTATCTTTAATATATTTTAATTGATTATTAACAAATTTTATATTATATTCACTAATAAAATTATAAAAATTATTATGAATATCTAATCCAATAATATCATAATGTTCTTTATTATCCTTCCAATCATATAATATTTTTTCTAATTGAAATAATAGCTTATTATCTATTCCTTTAAATCCCTTTGCAATAATATATTTTTCAGAATTTGCTGGTCTACTTGTTAGTGGTTTAAATATTTCAACGTTTTCATAATGCATATAAATTAAATATAATAATTTAATAGTAATACTATTAAAAAAATCAAAAAATTTAATCACAAATATTCCTCCTTTTTTTTGTATTTTAAAACATAAAATTATTTCTGCTAATATAATTTTTGATGAATTTAATTCTTGATTATTAAAATCAACTGAATAATCAAAACCACCATCCGCTGTAACTAGATAACATTTATTTTTAAAATCAGAACATATATTATTTATTGTTTCTTTTTTATATATATCACCATAAATAGTATTTATATTTTTAAATCTATCATTTATTTTATTCCAACTTGGTATATATTTATTTTCAGGATATAATGTTATTCCATGTATATTATCTTTAATATTCTTAAAATTTTTTTTTCGATAAACATAAAAAGATTCTAAAAATCCACCAGGACCTTCTGCAATACCAAACATATAAATTTGTTTATCTGATAAATTATCAAATAAATTATATTTAGTTATAATTTCTGTTAATTTAAAAAAAGATCTGCTTAAAGGATTATAGTATGATATGCTTTTTTCTTTTTTCTCTTTTAGATTTGAACTATGTACCAATTCATAAGGATTAGCTAATTTTTTCATTTTATCCCAGTTATCTTCTGTATCATCAATTTTTTCTTTCTGAATTCTTAGCTCTTTATGTAAATCTTTATTATATAGAATAATACAATTTTTCTTAATAAATAATTCATTAATATTACAAGTTATACCATTAGGTAGATTCATATTCTAATTAATTATATAAATTTTAAGTATTATTTTTTTCTATAAGTTTTACCAAATTTTTATATTCTTTATCAGATGTAATACCTGTTTTTTTAAAACAAAAACTGTAATTTAAAAAACTTAGATTTTTCTCATCTTGGCTCAATTTTTTAATATTTTTTTCTTTTTCAAAATCAATATAATATTTTTCAAAGCTTTTATATTCAACCAATTCAAATCCATATTTATTCATTATTTTTTCCAAATATTTGAAATTAACTAAATATTCAGTATGTGTTTCACCTATACTATCAATATAAACTTTTATTTTTTGTCCTAAATTTGGTTTATCTTCATTGAATTTTCTTATTTTATAATCTTTTTCTATTTTCCATATAATATTATCGTCTATTTTACCCTCTATAATTTTATTCGATTTTAAAGAATCAAATATATTTTTACCATTAAAGCATGTTCCAATAAAATATCCACCCATTGAAATATTATCTGCTACATTTTGCATCAATGTTCTTAATTTTAGTTCATTTTCAAAATAATAATGTATACAAAATTGACAACTTATTATATTAAAATCATTTTTATTTGGTATCCATTCTTTCATTCTTTGTTTGTCCATAGTAGACTTTCCTGAATCTTGATTGGGCCATATTAATTTTGATGTATCTCCCCAAATATATCTAACTACCGGTTTTGGTTTAGGATATGTTTTAAAGAAATTTTTACCATATTCAATACATGGTTTACTAATATCTATAGCAATAACTTCTTTAAATTTAGCGTTTTTCCATTTAGATAAATCACCTCCTTTACCACATGCAAGATCAAGTAATTTACCGACTTGTTTATTTGTTTTTTCATCAGTTAATTTATAAGGTGAATAATTGTATATAAGTGTTTTTTTAACAAAAATATTATGAAAATTTTGCATAGGAAGTCTCTTTGAATTATTATAATTTTCTTCTTCAACACATTTATAATATGACTTATTTGTAGCAATATTTTCAGCTTGAACTTCTATCTTATTACTATCAATATCACCTTCAAATAACATTTTCATTGTAACCGGTCTTACAATACTTTTCCAAATATCATTCGCAGTTGTTTCAAAATTACCAAATACTTTATTACCCTTTTTATATTGTTCAGTCTTATCATTTCTATTTCTTAGTGGTATCCATCCATATGTATCTCTATTATAATAAAATTCAACAATAGTATCATCTTTTAGTAAAAATTCTTCTTTACTGATAGGATCAATAAATACCATCATATCATTCTCATTTATAAATATTTTTGCTCTATTATGTCTTTCAGCTTGTTCATCACTTAAATTTTCAGGATTAAATTCCTTAGGTATTATATTCTTTATCCATTTTTTTGAAATATTATTAAATTTATCATTATTAGAACCAACATATAGTATAACTGTTTTGTGTCTTAATATTTTATCTGATCCTTTTACAATTAATGGTTTAATTATGTCATTTCCATTCTCATCTTTTAAAGTTCTTACTAAAAAATCAATAGAATTATATTCTAATGGTTTCCATTTTAATAGTGAATGCCAACTACCACCTCTTGTCGGATAATAATCATTAAGTGGTATATATATTAAACCATCTATATTAAAATTATAGGTATTTTTTTTATACCATAATTCTCTTGATTTTTCAAATATATCATCGCCATTTGAATATAGTATTATCTTTTTAGTAATAACTAATTTATTATAATCTTTATTTTCAAATATATCTTTATTACTATTAATAAATTCTTCTAAATATTCTATTCTCGATTTATTTGATTTTTCATCCCTTTTTGTTATACTTCTATTAAATTTATTTTTACGGACATCAGTATCTTTATAAAAAAGAGTATCATATAAATATAATGTATTATTTTCAGATATATATTCACCTTCAAATATAGAACCTGCATATTTATCTAAATTATAATCTGTATATCTAACATTTAAACCAATATCTATCATATAAACTTTTCCATTCATTTCTTTATTAGAAGATTTTACAATATATAATAAATATCTTACACCATCAGCTTTCGGTGTGATTGCATAAGGCTCTAATATATTTATATTTGTATTTGACTTTACAAGATTTATGGGATGTAATGTTACAGGATTTGCGGCAATAAATCTAGGATTATATGTATTTTCATATTTATTTCCTCTATATTTTTTATTATTACTATTTTTATATTCTATTGTTTTACCATACGATTCAATAACATCTTTAATATCAGTTGTTTTTGTTATTATGTTATTATTTTGTATTAATGATAGAATAATACTTGTATTATAAACTAATCTTTTTGCAATTAGATCTACATCTTTATCCTTCTTAATACATTCTATTTCAATCTCATATTTTGGTGTTTTTTGAAGTATATTTGATTTTAAAAATGTAGTACTTTCATCTGATTTTATAGAAGATAAATCAAATCTAAATAATCCATCAGAATCATAAATATAATATCTATTTTTAAATCTAAAATATTTTACTTTACTATCATTTTTTAAAGTATCAATATTTTTTAATGAATCTTTACTTTTATTATCTATAGGATCTTCTGAAGATAAGCTTATCCTAGTATTATAATCAGTTATATCTAAATTTTTAATTTTATTTTTTTTTATTTGGGTATATTCAATATCATCAAGTTTATTAAATAACCAATATTTTTTTATATTATCTTTACCATTAATAGATAATCTAATATTACCTTCTCTATTAGTAATATCGAGAGTTGTTTCAATTTCATATTTTAATCCTAAACCACCAACTTTAGTATCAAAAATTAAATAATTTCTAACACGAATAAATGTATCATAATCGATTGACATTTTAGAAGTATTATTTAAATTATTATTTAGTAATCTTACTTCTAATTCGTTATTTTCTTTTTTTTTAAAAGATGATATTAAATCTTTTATAGAGCTATAATCTGACTCTTTTATCTCCATAATTTAATTATATATTATATAATTATATTTAAATATATTTAAGTGTAAAATGGTGAATTCATAATTAATTATTTTTATTTTTAATATTTTCTATTAATTCTTTTTTTGTTTTTTTAATAGTTTTTCCTGTTTTTTCAGATATTTTATTTATATCTATATCATATTCATTGCATAATTTATGAATTTCATTTAATTTCATTTTATTATAATTTATTTCTTTCTTTTTATATTCAATATTTATATTACTAGATACTGTATTATCTGATTTTTCATTATCTAAACTTTCATCATCATTATCTAAACTTTCATCATCATTATCTAAACTTTCATCATCTGATTTTTCATTTATTTTTTTTTTATCATCTATATTTTCATAATATGTAATTGTATCTTTTAAATCATCTAATAATTCTTCAATAATATCTTTATCATTGTTGTAATCTAAA
>MDTG01219443.1_pt1 | contig 10467 bp, 14 predicted proteins | sample 811421 | NCBI WGS metagenome assembly MDTG01 (sample SAMN05326645, study PRJNA326480) | marine metagenome | isolation source: seawater | place: Pacific Ocean: South East | collected 2011
ATCAAAAAGAGCCGAAACTGAAGCGTCACTACTTATCCTTTTAATTGCCTCACCCATTAAAGGAGCAATACTAATATGTCTAATGTTTTTTGTATTTTTTACTTCATCTGAGGGCTCAATGGTATCAGTTAAAATCAATTCCTTTATTGAAGAATCTGCAATTTTAGAAAAAGCATTTCCAGATAATACACCATGAACAATATACGAATAAATCTCCTTAGCTCCATTTTTTTTCAGAGCTTCAGCGGCATTGCATAAAGTTCCTGCTGAGTCTGCAATATCATCAAGTAAAATACATGTTTTATTTTGAATTTCGCCAATAATATTCATTACTTCAGACTCACCAGCTTTTTCTCTTCTTTTATCTACAATGGCTAGACCTGCGTTTAAACGTTTTGCAAAAGCTCTTGCTCTCACGACTCCACCAACATCTGGTGATGCTACCACCAAGCTCTCATTATCTTTAAATTTTTCTTTTATATCTTTTATCAATGGAGGTGCAGAAAAAATATTATCTAATGGTATATCAAAAAAACCCTGTATTTGGCCAGCATGCAAATCCATAGTTAATACTCTATCTGCACCTGCAGATGTAATTAAGTTTGCAACTAGTTTTGCTGTAATAGGAGTTCTAGGTCCAGTTTTTCTATCTTGCCTCGCGTAACCATAATATGGAATTACAGCAGTAATTCTTTTAGCAGAACCTCTTTTTGCAGCATCAATAGTAATTAAAAGCTCCATAAGATGATCATTAGCAGGGTGTGAAGTTGATTGTATTATAAATACATCTTCTCCTCGAATATTTTCATTTATTTCAACAAAAATTTCACGATCATTGAATGTTCTAATAGATGCATTAGCTATGGATACACCAATATGTTTAGATATTTTTTCAGAGAGAGTTTTACTGCTATTACAAGCGATTATTTTCATTTAATCAGTTCCAGTAGTACATCAGAATTATAATAGTTCAATATAAATTAAGTTTTAAAAGAAATGATATTTATCATTCTTCCTGTTTGCCCGTTTTTTTGATGTTTTGACCTTCTGTTACTAAAAAAAATATCACTATTTTTATATGTATCTTTTGAAATATTATAAACGTTTTTAATTTTTTCAGTCATAATTTGGTAATTGATAAGACCACGCAAATTAAATAGGTCTTTGTTTTCATTTTTTGTTTTGAAAAATTTTATATATTTATGATTCTTTTTAACAAACCTATTTTTGAAATTTTTATCTACTTCAAAGTTGTTAAAAGCTAGACATGGGCCAACCACAACAACAATATTATTATTTTTGATTTTTTTAATTTTAAATATTTTTATACCTTTACTTACAATATTGTTTAAGGCTCCTTTCCATCCAGAATGCAAACAACAAATTAGCTTTTTTTTTATATCATAGATAAATATTGGGGCACAATCAGCAGTCAAAATACCTAATGCAATTTCTCTATCACTAGTTACTAAACCATCCCCATAATGATAATTGTTTAGATTTTTATTATTAATTTTAATAATTTTATTTGAGTGAATTTGATTTATTAATTTTAATCTCTTATTTTTTAAATTTAATTTTTCTTTTGCTATTTTTAGATTTTCTCTAACATTTTTCTTGTTATCATCATTATTATTTTTATTACAATTTAATGATTTGTAGTTACTTTTAGAAATTCCACCTTGAGATGTAAAAAAACCTAAATTAATTTCTTTTTTTAATTTTTTAATATCTAGATAAATATTTTTCATTACAAATTTGAAACAATAAGAATTTTAAATAAATTTCCCATTTCATTTGTTCCAATTAATCTTTCAGTTTGTTCATTAATTTGGTTTTTTATACTTTTATTTTTGCTAGATAAGTATTTTTTTCTTTCTAGAATTCCATATTTAATTAGAAATTCTCTTTGTGTACATGCTTCATCAATTTTTAAATTATATTTTTTAGCAATATCAAGAAGATCAGTAAAATTTACATGACTGGATATATCTTGTTCACCTATATTATCAAATATACTTGAGTATTTATGTTTACTAATTGATTGCAATGTAAAATTTTTAATATTTTTATAATAGCCATAATCTATAGTTATAAAAATACCTCTATTTTTTTTTATAAATTTACAAACTTTTTCAAAATATATGTTTCTCTCTAATGATTTTTCTAATAACCTTTCTTTTTTAAATAAATTTAATTTTGAAAGTAATTTGATGTCAGTCACTATTTTGTCAAAAAGATAAAAATTATTATTTTTATTATTATATGCAACATACTTTTCCATCCAAAATTTTTTTAAAAAAAATTGTCTTACTGCAAAGCAGTCAAAAAACTCATTGGAATATATTACAGATGGTAGTTTTGATTTAAAATTAATAGATTTTTTCCAATTAATTTTATTTAAATTAAGATCTCTTATTCTTTTTTTTTGAACATTTAATAACTCTTTGTTTATTTCTATTAATGAAATATTTGCTTTGTCTATAAAATCAGGATATTTTTTAATACTATTTATTATATCGATAAAAAGTGTTGCTTTGCCTGGACCTAATTCAATAAAATTAAACTTAGAATTTATTTTTATCTTCCATACGTGTAGAATATACATACTAATTATTTCTCCAAAAATTTGAGATATTTCTGGTGAAGTTATAAAATCATTTGTTTTACCAATTGCTTTATTTTTATAATAATAACCATCTTTACTAAACAAAGCTTCGTTAATAAATTTATCTAAACGCATTTCTTTTTTATTAAGAAAAATATTAGATTGAATACTAATTTTTTTTAGCATTATAATAAATTAATAATAACCCAAAAAACAAAAGAGGCAGACATAATAACTGACCCATAGTAATAATATTTAAAATATATCCTAAGTGTGAATCAGGTTCTCTTAAATACTCAATAAAAAAACGAAATATTCCATAATTTAATAAAAATATTCCACTTAACATTCCAAAATTTTTTTTTTGTTTACTTATTATAAAATATGAAATCAAAATTATAAATAATATTAATCCTTCAAAAAATGCTTCGTAAAGTTGGGAGGGATGTCTTGGGATATTATCTATCGAAGGATAAATAACTGAAATATAAAAATCAGTTGGTCTTCCAATTAATTCAGTATTTATAAAGTTTGCTATTCTTCCCAAGAACAAACCTATTGGTGCAACAGCTGATACTAAATCAGATAAATATAAAAAGCTTATTTTTTTAAAACTACTAAAAAAATATATACTAATTATTACACCTAATAAACCACCATGAAATGACATTCCTCCATTCCAAATTTCAAATATATAAAAAGGATTATTTAAAAATAATTTTGTTTGATAAAATAGTACATATCCAGCTCTACCGCCTATAATGATTCCTATTACTGCCCAAATTAAAAAACTATCAATAACTGTGTTAGAAATTAAGTTTCCTTTAAATTGATTTAATTTTTTTATAAGCGAAACACCGAATAAAATACCAATTATGTAAGCTAAGCTGTACCAACGTATATCTATTATCCCAAGTGATAAAATTACAGGGTCTATTGAAGGTTGAATAAAATTCATATATCTATTATTAAATAAAGTATGGTTAATAGAAACAAAATATTATCAGATTTATCTAAATTTGCGGTAGATACAATGAGTGCTTTTTCTGGGGTTAAGGAAGAAATAGAAACTATCGTATCTTTAAGAGTAGATAAAGTGATAAAAAAGATGAATTTAGTTAAAAAAGATGAATTTGAAGTTTTAAAAAAGATGGTTCAAAAACTAATAATTGAAAATGATAATTTAAAAAATAAAAGTAGAAAAAAAACAATTCAAAAAAAAAGGACTACTAAAAAAGCAAAAACTAAAAAGAAATCTATTAAAAGATAGAAAAAACCCAATTATTCACAATATTTTCATAAAATTCACTAATATTCTTGCAAGACAACGTAAATTTTTAGTAATCAATATATTGTACTAAAAAATAATTAATACTACTATATTAAGTATGGATAACGAAAATATTAATTTAAACCCGATAGATATTGTCGAAGATTTAATTCATCAAAAAAAATGGAATTTTAGTAGGGCTGCTGACCATGAACTCGTTGCAGAAATATCATCTCAATGGTGCACTTATAGACTTTATTTTACTTGGTCTGAAAATATAAATGCACTAAGTCTTTCAATTACATTTGATATAAGATTTCCTGAAACAAAATTTGTACAAGCATACGAACTTTTAGGTTTAATTAATGAGAGTCTGTGGTTAGGTCACTTTGATATAACAAGTAAAAATGGAATACCTGCGTTTAGACATACTATACTATCAAACACCGATTCTGACTCTCTTCATAAAAAATTTGAAGATTTAGTTGATATTGGTATTTATGAATGTGAAAAATTTTATCCTAGTTTTCAGCAAGTTCTTTTTGAAGAAATTTGTCCAAAAGAAGCAATTAAATTTTCAAATTTTGAAATAATTGGCACTGCTTAAAATATATATTAAATATACATAAATAATTATGAAAAGTATCTTACTAATAGGATGTGGTCACATGGGGAGTGCGTTATTGAAATCATGGAAAGAAACAAAAAAATATCAATTATATGTAGTTGATCCAATAAAGTATAAAAATATTAAAAAAAAATATAAATCAGATTTCATAAAAACATTTAAGTCTATGTCCATGTTACCCACTAATATAAATTATAATTTTGTAGTTTTAGCAACAAAACCAAAGGACCTGGATAGTGCTTTAGATGATCTAGTTAAAATAAAATTAAAAAATAATACTTCTATAATAAGTGTGATAGCTGGAAAGAAATTAAAAGTCTTTCAAAATAAATTCAAATATATCAATAATTTTTTTCGAGTTATGCCAAATATGCCCGCTTCAATTGGCGAGAGTATGAATTGTATAGTACATAATAATCAAATTAATAAAATTAAAATAAATGAAGTTAAACAATTATTTACCTATTCAGGAAAAACTATTTTCTTTAAAAATGAAAATCAAATTGATATGGCTACAGCAATATCAGGTAGTGGCCCTGGATTTGTTTTTAATTTAATAGATGCAATGGAAAAAGCAGCAACTAATTTAGGATTTAAAAAAAATGAAGCCAAAATTTTAGTGACACAAACTTTCAGAGGTTCAATTAATTTATTATTAAATGATAATTTATCAGCTCAAGATTTAGTAAAAATGGTTGCTACAAAAGGTGGTACAACAGAAGCAGGTTTAAAAGTTATGGATAATAACAAAATCCACAGTATTTTTATCAAATTAGTAAAAGCATCATATAAAAAAGCTCAAAATCAGGCAAAATAAAATGCAAAAAAATAAAATTAATATTGCAAAAAAAACATTATCAGAATTAGAAAAACTTTCTTGGAAAAATGTTTCTCTTAATAAGATTTTAAAGAGTGAAAAAAATATCAAGTTTACAAAAAAGGAAGATCTTCTCATTAATATAAATAGATACTTCGATTATTTACTAAAAGAAAACTTAATCAATATAGAAAATTCTTCATTAAAAGATATGTTATTTGAAGTTTATATGGCAAGATTAGATATTCTAAATCTTCATAGAAAATCTATTTTAAACATAATTAAATATTTTTATTTGCAGCCAAAATTATTAATCACATTAATACCATCTCTTGTAGAAAGTATGATTGTAATTGCTACATTATCAAATATTGATGTAAATGGTATAAAGGGAATAGCAAAAATTAAGGTACTTTTTTTCTTATATTTACTAATATTTTTTACATGGCGGAATGATGACTCGGATTCTTTAGAGAAAACAATGACTGTCTTAGATAAATATTTAAGTAATATTGAAAAAATTTTTAAATTTTTTTAATGTCTTCAGAGATAATAAATTATAATCAATTTGAAAAAGTTGATATTAGACTAGGAACAATTATTGAAGCACAAGAATACAATGAATTAAAGAAACCATCAATGTTGCTAAAAATAGATTTTGGAAGAGAAATAGGAATTAAGAAAAGTTCTGCACAGTTAAGAAAGAATTATAATTCTGTTAATCTAGTAAATAAACAAGTTATAGCAGTAATAAATTTTAAACCAAAGCAAATTGGAAAAATTATTTCTGAAGTCCTCGTTTTAGCTCTTCCAGATAATGAAAATGAAGCAATATTAATATCACCTCAAATTAAATTACAGAATGGGGTTAGATTATATTAAGATTAAGTTGGAAGTAAAACTAATAATTTAAGCCCACCCAATTCAGAATTTCCAAGCTTAATCTCCCCACCATGTGAGCGTATTATATCTCTAGTAATTGTTAGTCCAAGACCACTCTCTCCTTTTAACTTATTCCTTGCTGGATCTAGAGTGAAGAAAGGCTTAAAAACATCCTCGTATTTGTCATCAGGTATTCCCTGACCATTATCATGAAATTCGATGTTATAGCCATTTTCATTTGAAAATATTTTAATAATAATTTTATTTGCATACCTTCTTGAATTATCAATTATATTTTGAAAAGCTCTTTTAAGCTGAATGGGTCTTCCTGATGTATATAAATAATCTTTGTGTTCAATTATTACATCAAAATTTACTTCAATTAATTTTTTACTACATTCTTTTATTACATCATTAATTTCAATATTTTCGATTGTTTCAGGTGACTCAGTTTTTACAAAGCTTACATAACTATCTAACATTGCAGTCATTTCATTAACATCTATTTCAAGTTCTGCTCTAGCTTTTTTATCTTTCATTAATGAAATTTGTAATTTCATTCTAGTCAAAGGTGTTCTTAAATCGTGACTAACGCCCGCAAGCATATCTGTTCTTTGTTTTAAAAATCTTTTAATTCTAGTTCTCATTTGATTAAAAGCTTGAGAAGTCTGCCTTATTTCATAAGCTCCGACACTTTTTAATTCAGGTGCATCTAAACCTCTTCCAAATGTTTCTGCTATTATTGATAATCTTTTTAATGGCTTAAGTTGTTTGTTCATTAAAAAATAAGACATAAATAGAAGTATCATTGAAGCAAAAATCATCCATAAAAGAAAAACAAAAGCACTTTCACTATAAAGTCTGTCTTTATCAACAATTATTGTTAATATTTTATCTTCTAATTTAATTTTAATTAAAACACCTTTATCTAAATTACTTAAATCGTAGATGTAAGGTTTTTTAAGGTTTGATAGAGACTGATCTAGTCTTTTAGATAATATGCCCCCTCTCAAATCTATTGCTTTATCAGAAAATATTTTATCATTTTCAATTTCAATTTTCATTTTAAAATCTTTTTTTGCAATATTTTTGGCATAGATGATTAAATCATCCTCAATTAGTTTTCCCAAAACATTAATATCTGCAACAACTGATTCTGCTAATCTTTTAGAAATTATGCTCCATGAAGTTTGATAAAATACAAAAGAGGTTAATAGGACCAATAAAATTATTGGCACAAAAATTATTATAATTGATCTACCAATCAAAGTTGAAGGTATAATTTTCTTTAAAATCATAAATCGTTACAAATTAATTTATAACCCTTACCTCGAACTGTCTTAATAAATTGAGGTTGTTTCGCATTTTTTTCTATTTTTTGTCTGAGTCTAGTGATTCTTACATCAACTTTTCTTAATTCAGTTTCATCAAAATCTTGATCAGCTAGTTCTTCTCTTAAAACAATATCATTTCGTTTATCAGTTAATTTAATTAATAGTTCATTTTCACTTTCTGTTAGATATACAATATTATCACCTTTTTTTAATTCCATAGAAGACAAATTATAAATAAAACTACCAAACTTTATAAGTGAATTTTTATGATTAGAATTTTCATATAAATTTAAAAGATTTTTAATTCTTAAATAAAGTTCTTCGGGCTCAAATGGTTTGGATAAATAATCATTTGCTCCAAACTTAAAACCATCTATCTTATTTTTATCTGTTCCCATTGCTGTAAGCATGATTATTGGTGAATTAAAGTTATTCTTAATAAATTCTATTAATTCTATACCATCACCTGAAGGCATCATTCTATCTAGTATTATAAGATCGAATTTAATTAAAGGTAGTATTTCTTTAGCTTCATCAAAATCTTCACTAAGATATACTTCAAAATTTTTTTCATTTAAATAATCACTTAATAATTCTCTTAGTCTTTCATCATCATCAACTATAAGTATGCTCTTCTTCATATATTATAATTAATATTATCAAATATATTTTGGTTATTTTCTTTGATCATTTCATATAAAATTTTTTTAAATCCATTAATATCAGTTTCATTAAATTTTTTTATCACATTATAGATATTTGAAATCTGAATATCAGATAATTGCTTTTCTAATTCCTCACCTTTTTTAGAAAGTGTTAATTTTTTTGTTCTCTTATCTTCGCCAATTGATAGAAGAATATACTTTTCATTTACAAGCTGATTTAGAACTCTTGAGAGACTTTGTTTGGTAATTTTTAGTATTGAAAGAAGTTCTTTGATTGTTAAGTTATTTCTTTTACCTACAAAATATATTACTCGATGGTGAGCTCTTCCAAATTTAATTTTTTCAAGAATTTTGTCAGGTCCTGATGTAAAATCTCTATAAGAGAAAAACATCAGTTCAATTATTTTACGAATTTCTTTTTCATCCAAAAACAGAGGTGTTAACAATTTATTTAGGTCAGCCATATTGACTTAATTATGCATCACTGATAGTCAATTGTCATTAAAAAATTGAAATATCTAAATTATGTATAAAACATTTGAAAATAGAGATGGTTGGATCTGGTATGATGGTAAATTTGTAGAGTGGAATAATGCAAAAACACACATTATAAATCAAGGTCTTCACTATGCGAGTGCAGTGTTTGAAGGAGAAAGAGCTTACAATGGTAAGATTTTCAAAAGTGATCAACACACAAAAAGATTTTTCAAATCTGCGGAAACTGTAGGTATAAAAATTCCTTTTTCAGAAGAAGACATTAATTCAGCTAAAGAACAATTAATATCTAAAATGAATTATACTGACTGTTATGTCAGACCCTTTGCATGGAGAGGAAGTAATTTAATGGGATTGTCAACATCCAAATCAAATGTACATGTATCAATTGCTGTTTGGGATGATTGGACTACTTACTACAAAATTGAAGATATGAAAGAAGGATTAACATTAATTACGTCTCCTTGGAAAAGACCACCACCAGATTCAATACCTTTTGAAGCAAAAGCTTCGGGTCCTTATCTAATTTGCACACTTTCAAAATCATTCGCTGAAGATAAAGGTTACAACGAAGCGTTGATGTTGGATTATAGAGGATTTGTTGCAGAAGCCACTAGTTCAAATATATTTTTAATTAAAGATAATGAAATACATACTCCTATACCCGATTGTTTTTTAAATGGAATAACTCGTCAGACAGTTATTGATATGGTTAAATCACAAGGATTTAATTTGATTGAAAGATATATAAAACCAGATGAGTTATTAAATTTTGAAGAAATTTTTCTAACTGGAACTGCTGCTGAAATTACACCAGTAAAATCAATAGACTCTATTAACTTTAAAACAGGAGATAATTCTAAAACATTTAAATTTATGAAAGATTATAGAAAAATTGTTACCCAAGCTAATTAATATTTGTTAACCAATTTGAACCATCTGAATAACTTTCTTTTTTCCAAATAGGTGCGTCTTTCTTTAAAAAATCCATTATGTATTTGCAAGCACTGTAAGAGTTATCCCTATGTTCCGAAAAGCATGCAACCAAAACTATTCTGTCATTTACGAATAATTTACCATATCTATGTATAATCAAACAATCTATTAAATCCCATTTTTTTACAGCATTATTTAAAATTTTAGATAATTCTTTCTTCGCCATTAATTCATAAACCTCAAGTTCTAAAAACTTAACATCTTTCTTATTATTTAAATCTCTAACATATCCAACAAATACATTAACAGCTCCTACATCAGAATATTTGGATTTAATTGAATGAATTTCTCTCTCTATTCTAAAATCTTTTTTTTGAATTTTAATCATTAACCTCCACTTACAGGAGGAAATATTGCAATCTCATCATTTGAATTTAATTTTTGATTTGAAGAAATATACTCCTGGTTAATTGCAAATCTTAATATGTTAGAAGTTAAGTGCTTTTCCAGATCAGGATATTTAAAAATTAAGTATTTTTTAAGATTATAAATATTATTAGGAAAGTTATTTTCTATAAATTCATAATCTTTATTTGTAATATCTTTAATCCATGCAAAGTATTTTATTTTCATTTTAAAAATGCTTTATTGATCCCTTGACATAATCATATGCAGTGTACAAAGTCAAAATCCCAGCTAGCCATAAAAAAATTTTACCTAAGTAAAGAATTAAAATAAAATTTAATGTGCTTTCAGATAAAATAAGTATAGCTAAAGCTGATAATTGTAAAAAAGTTTTTAACTTTGCAATTCTTGATACAGGAATACTTAC
>MDTG01373681.1_pt1 | contig 10466 bp, 8 predicted proteins | sample 811421 | NCBI WGS metagenome assembly MDTG01 (sample SAMN05326645, study PRJNA326480) | marine metagenome | isolation source: seawater | place: Pacific Ocean: South East | collected 2011
AGCTCCTCTTCCTCCATATGTATCAACAATAATTTTTCTGCCTGTTAAACCAGTATCTCCATGAGGTCCACCAATAACAAATTTTCCAGTAGGATTTATATGATAAATTATTTTATCACTGAAAAAAGGTTCAAAACTTGGATTATTTTTAATAACTCTTGGAATTAAAATATTTTTAATATCATTTTTTATCTTATCCAACATGATTTTTTCGCTAGAAAATTCATCATGTTGAGTTGATAAAACTATACTATCAATCCTTATTGGCTTACCCATATTGTCATATTCAAAAGTAACTTGTGATTTGGAATCTGGTCTTAAATAATCTATTTCACTATTTTCTCGTCTAAGTTCTGCTAATTCAATTAAAATCTTTTGCGATAAATCTAGTGTAATTGGCATATAGTTATTGGTCTCATTACAAGCATAACCAAACATTATTCCCTGATCACCAGCTCCTTGATCTTCTAACTTTGACTTTTCAATACCTTGATTAATATCAGGTGATTGTTCGTGAACATAAGATTTAAAATTAGCTGATTTAAAATCAAATAAATAGTCCTTCGAGTCATAACCAATTTTTCTAATCACTTCTCTAGCAATTTTTTCTAAATCTAAATTAACTGAAGATTTAACTTCGCCCGCAACAATAATCTGATTAGTTGTAACTAAACATTCGCAAGCAACTTTACTTGATTTATCGAATGCAAGGAAATTATCTAGGATAGAATCACTAATTTGATCTGCGATTTTATCGGGATGCCCTTCACTAACAGCCTCTGAGGTGAATAAATTTTTCATATTATTTTAATATCTATAATAATCAGGTTTATAAGGTCCTTCCTTTTGAACTCCAATGTATTCAGCTTGTTCTTTTGAGAGCTCCTCTAATTCAACTCCTAACTTTTCAAGATGAAGTTTTGCAACTTTTTCATCTAATTTCTTAGGAAGCATATAGACTTCATTATTATAATTGTTATAGTTATTCCAAATTTCAATTTGAGCTAAAGTTTGATTTGTAAAGGAGTTGCTCATAACAAAACTTGGATGGCCTGTAGCACATCCTAAATTTACTAATCTTCCCTCAGCAAGTACAATGATTTCTTTACCCTCTATACTATAAAGGTCCACTTGGGGTTTAATTTCAACTTTTGTGTTTCCATAATTATCATTCAACCATTTCATATCTATTTCATTATCAAAATGACCAATATTACAAACTATACATTTATCCTTCATCAAACGAAAATGTTCTTCTTTTAATATATCTTTATTTCCTGTCGCGGTTACTACAATATCCGCATTGCTTAAAACAGATTTCATCTTTTTAACTTCAAATCCATCCATACTAGCTTGAAGTGCACAAATTGGGTCTATTTCAACTACGGTTACTATGGCTCCAGCACCGCTAAAAGAGGAAACAGTTCCTTTACCAACATCACCATATCCTGCAACCACTACTCTTTTTCCTGCCATCATAATATCGGTTGCTCTTCTTACAGCATCAACAGCACTTTCTTGACATCCATACTTATTATCGAATTTTGACTTGGTAACCGAGTCATTAACATTTATTGCTGGAATCGGTAGAGTACCGTTTTTTACTCTTTCATATAGTCTATGAACACCTGTAGTTGTTTCTTCAGATAAACCTCTAATATTATCAACTAATTCAGAATAATTATCTAAAACTAAATTTGTTAAATCACCGCCGTCATCAAGTATCATATTTAATGGTTTTTTCTCCTCTCCAAAATAGAGAGTTTGTTCAATACACCAATTAAACTCTTCCTCATTCATACCTTTCCAAGCATAAACAGGAATTCCAGCTGCTGCAATTGCTGCCGCAGCATGATCTTGTGTGGAAAAAATATTACAAGAACTCCAAGTAACCTCTGCCCCCAGTTCAACTAAAGTTTCAATTAAGACAGCTGTTTGAATAGTCATATGTAGACACCCTGCTATCCTTGCACCAATGAGAGGTTTTGAATCTTTAAATTCATTTCTAAGAGACATTAGACCAGGCATTTCAGCTTCAGCTAATTTTATTTCTTTACGTCCCCAATCGGCAAGATTAATATCTTTAATCTTATAAGGTATATATTTCATATTTTTTTTGTTTTAAATTCCAATCTCATAAGAGACAAATCCAATAGATTTAAGTTTTTTGCTATCAAGAATTTTTCTTCCATCAAAAATAAATGGAGGACTAACCATGGTGTCAAATATTTTTTTATAATCAAGTATTTTAAACTCAGACCATTCTGTTAATACAAGGATTGCATGAGAGTCTATAGAACATTTTAAAGGACAATCAAAGAACTTAACCTTAGAAATTAATTTTTTAATTTGTTTATCATTAATTTCTCTTGATTTCCAAAGATTAGTTAAATCATTTATAATTTTTTCATTTTGAACTTTAGGATCATATATGTTTAGAAAAGCTCCTTCATTTATCAATTCATCAGAAATATAAATGGACGCAGATTCACGAGAATCATTTGTATTTTTTTTAAAGGCCCAACCAAAAACAGATATAACTTTATCATTTACAGTATTAAACATAGAAATAATAACTTTTTCTGTAAATCTACTTTTTTGATAGTCATTTATTTTTATAACATTTAGCCAATATTCAGCTACCTCATCGAGTCCATAAGTTTTACACAGATAAACTAAGTTTAAAATATCTTTCTGAAAACAGCTTCCTCCAAAACCAACAGATGCATTAAGAAATTTATTGCCTATTCTAGAATCTGCACCTATGGCACGAGCAACTTCACGTACATCTGCACCAGTTTTTTCACAAAGTGAAGAAACACTATTAATAGAACTAATTCTCTGAGCTAAGAAAGCATTTGCAACAAGTTTTGATAATTCAGCAGACCAAAGATTAGTTGTTATAATTTTTTTAGATGGAACCCAATTTTTATAAATTTCACATAATGCATTTACAGCATTATTACCTGTTGGAGTATCATCTCCACCAATGAGAACTCTATCAGATTTAGATAAATCTTCTATTGCAGTACCCTCAGCCAGGAATTCTGGATTTGAAATTACTTCAAAATTATAGTTATTAGGACCCGACTTAAGGATTTTTCTTAAGGCTTCAGCGGTTCTAACGGGAAGAGTACTTTTCTCTACTATTATCTTATCACAATTTGCAACTTTAGAAATTCTTCTTGCGCAATTCTCAACATAAGTTAAATCTGCTGCCATGCCTTTTCCTCTTCCGTAAGTTTTGGTTGGGGTATTAACGGCAACAAAAATCATATCAGCGCTTTTAATTGCAGAATCAATATCAGTTGAGAAAAACAGATTTTTATTACGGGTTTCAGCAACTATTTTAGATAAACCAGGTTCAAATATTGGAATTTTGGAAAGATCTTTATTATTCCAATTATTAATTTTCTCTTCATTCAAATCAACTACATGAACATTAATTTTAGGGCATTTTTGTGCAATTACAGCCATAGTTGGACCACCAACATAACCTGCACCAATACAACATATTGTTTTAATTTTCATAGCTTCGCTACATCAGTTCCATAAGGAAATGACAAATATAATTATATATGAATTATTATTACTCCTCAAAAAGTAATAATGAGAAAAGTTTAGTCTCTTTAGAAGAAACTAAAAAAACAACTTTTCTTGATATAAGTTTTTCAACTTTTTTTTCCAAATCTCTTAAATATTTTAAATCAACATTATCTCCGACAATAAGAACCTCAATTAAGCCAGAGTCAATCCCTTTGGCATAATCACCTAGAATGTATATTTTTTTTACTGAACCTATTTTTAAAAAAATATTTTCTGCAATTTGCTCAAGTCCTAAATGTCTTCTTACAACACTTTGAAGTTCTTTAAAAAGAGGGTGAGATATATTAGCTTTATAAACAACTTTATTATTCATATTTGAATATTGAAGATATCCAGCATTTGTTAAATTATTTAACTCTTTTCGAACAGAATTTGTTGATTCTCCAAACTCATTAGCTAATGAATTTAGATATCCTTTATTTGCAATATTCACAAAAAATTTAAGCAGTAATCTTAGCCTAGTCTTAGATGTAATTAAAGTTTCTAACATAATATCTAGTTACAAAAGTACTAGATATTATATAAATTAAAAAATATATCTTTGTGCAGTGAGCAAAAAAATGATTATCACAGGTGTAGCCGGGTTTATTGGTTCACACTTAGCAGATTATTTTATTGATGAGTTTGATATAATTGGTATTGACAATCTATCGACTGGAAATATTAAAAATATAGATCATTTATTAAATAATAAAAGATTTAATTTTTTGAAAATTGATATTACAAGAAGTTTTAAAATTGATGAAAAAATTGATAGCATATTACACTTTGCATCTCCAGCAAGTCCGGTTGATTATCTACTAAAGCCTTTAGAAACCTTAAGGGTTGGATCTATCGGAACAGAAAATATTCTTAAAATTTCGACTGCTAATAAAGCAAAAATTTTAGTTGCTTCCACTTCTGAAGTATATGGTGATCCAAAAGAACATCCTCAAAAAGAAACTTACTTTGGTAATGTAAATCCAGTTGGGCCAAGAGGCGTCTATGATGAAGCAAAAAGATATCTAGAAGCACTTACAACTGCTTATAAAAATTTTTATAATGCTGATGTAAGAATAGCTAGAATTTTTAATACTTATGGCCCTAGAATGAGGATTAATGATGGAAGAGCCATACCAAATTTTATAAACCAATTAATCAATAATAAAAATCTAACAGTCTATGGAAATGGTAAACAAACTAGATCATTTTGTTACATTGACGATACAATAGAAGGTATATCAAAGTTGCTAAAAAGTAATTATAAAGAGCCTGTCAACATAGGCAATCCAAATGAGATAACGATTTTACAGCTTATAGATTATATTAAAAAAATATCAGAGAAAAACTGCAGTGTCAGTTACAAAAAGCTACCAATTAATGACCCAAAAAGAAGAAAACCAGATATTAGTATTGCAAAAAAAATTATACATTGGGAGCCTAAAATACCAATAGAGATTGGTCTTTTAAAAACTTATAATTATTATATTGAAAACAAAAATGAATAACTTTTTTCGTGTTTTAATATTATTTATTTCAATTAATTCATGTAGTTACCCTGAAATCATTATGGATAAAATTGTTTATCAGAATGATTTTGAACTTAACTCGCTAGAATACATTAGCGGAGGTGCAATATCATCATTCAATAACTCAAATGTTATTGGAAACTTCAATAATGATGGATTTACTATTCATGTTGAAAATGTTGATAAACATGATTATATATTTATTTCATTTGACCTTTACATACATGGTACATGGGATGGAAATTTTAATGGGTTTGTAGACAATGACAAAGCTGATAAATGGATAATGAAATTCAATCCAGAAATGGAATTACATAATGCCCCAGATCAAAATAAATTTGAAACAACATTTTCAAATAGTACATGCTATCCAAATTATTGTTTGAGACAATCTTACCCACAAAATTATCCTTACGAAAATAATCCATTAACTGGAAGTTATAAGACAAATCTTGAAGATATATGTGATAATAACTTCTTTGGTGGAGATTCTTCGCTTTATAAAATTGAAAAAGGATTTAAAAGCTCTGGTTCTGCCATTGTAGTTAGATTCTACGATGAATTATATCAACCTAATGCAATCGATAAAGACGGTTTAAATCAACAGAAATGTGATGAAAGTTGGTCAATGGATAATATTATTATAAGGGTAATTAAATACGAATGAAAAAAATTTTTTTATTATTAATTTCCATAAATATATTTAGTCAAAATATTAGTCTAAACGAAGACTTTTTGTTGGACAAATTAAGAATAAGTCAAATTAATGGTGATATTAATTTTCCAATTTCTTTTAATATTCGTCCAATAGACTTAAAATCTTACAGTGCTAATTTTGAACATCTACAAATCAAATCTTACTATCCGGTTTTAAAAAAAAAAATTCTAAGTAATTTAGAAATAAAATTACTACCAATTAATAATACTATTGAATTTAACTCTCATCATCCATACAACAGAAATAACGGAAGTCTTATTCCGAATAGAGGATTCCAAAATAGAATTTCTTTTGGTTTGTATGGAAAAATAGGTCCACTTTCATTTCAATTTAACCCCGAACATTTATATTCAGAAAACAAGTCATATGAGGGTTTTTGGAAAGACCATTATCCAATTATATGGTCGAGAAGATATAACCTATGGAATCATATTGATATTCCCGAAGTTTTTGGAAAAAAAAGACATAATAAAATTCTAATTGGACAATCGAATATAAAATTTAATTTTAAAGGAATTAGTTTAGGAGTTTCTAATGAAAATCTATGGTGGGGGCCTTCAATCAGGAACAGTATAATGATGAGTAATCATGCCAGAGGATTTAAACATATAACTTTGAACTCATATAGACCTCTTAAATCTGCTATAGGTTGGTTTGAATTCCAATTAGTTAGTGGAAGATTAGAGTCTTCAAAATATACACCACCAAATCCTGAGTTTACTTACGCTGGAACAAAGTTGTATGTTCCAAAGACTAATCAAATTCCCGAAATTGACGATTGGCGTTATTTTCAAGGTTTAGTAATTTCATATACTCCAAAATTTTATAAAAATTTATCTATTGGACTAATTAGATGGGTTCAAATGTATAGCGCTCAAGTTGAAGGAAGATATTATTGGATGAATGGAAAACCAACATACTTTCCAGTTTTTAAGAATTTATTTAGAAAAAATGATACTTCTGAAAATTATGAAGCCCAAACTGATCAGGCTGGTGGAGTTTTTTTTAGATGGCTTTGGCCTGAAGCTAAATCTGAAATTTATTCTGAATTTTATCTAAATGATACTAGGCAAAATATAAGAGATTTACTATTAGATTCTGATCATGCAAGGGCCATAACTATTGGACTAAGGAAATTATTTAATCTAAAAAAAGGTAAATTATTATTTGACTGGGAGTGGACGAAGCTAGAAAGAACTCAAGGAAGAGTTTTAAGAAAATTTAATTCTTGGTATACTCATGAATGGGTTAGACATGGATATACTAATCATGGTGAAGTTATTGGAGCAGGAATTGGACCTGGCAGCAATTCAAACTATTTTTCAATTAAAAAAATTACAAATGAAAAGATTTTTGGATTAGCATTTGAAATTATTGATCAAGATAATGACTTTTTTTATGATGCTTTTGATAGTGCAAATGATTATAGAAGGTATTGGAAAGATTTTAATTTGCATATTAATTTTGAAAAAGATTATAATAAATTCATGATTTCAAGCAACCTAGTTTATTCAAGATCACTTAATTATCAATGGCAATTAGATGACACTATTCAACCATATTATCATGCAGGTAGAGATGTAAATAATTTTCACTTGACATTAAAAATTTTATACAAATTAGTAGATTAAATTTCTAAAAAAACTTTTTCATATTGATTGGTTATTTCATTCCAAGAATATTTGTCTGGCATCTTATATTTAGAATTAAAACTTTCTATTTTTCGAATTTTACTTTCAAAAATTATAAATGAATTTATTATAGATAAAATATTTCTTTTAAAAAAAATTACTTTTTTATTTTTTAGCATCTCCCTATTAAAAACTGTATCCAGAGCTATAATTTGACAATTTATATCTAATGCATTTATCATTGTTGGATTTGTACCACCAAACTGATGGCCATGAATATAACCAAAGCAATTTTTATATAGTTGTGATAATTCATTTTGACATTTTATATATCCAGTAAAAATTATTTTTTTGGAAGCAAGTTTTTTTAAATCAGATGAATATTTATCAGTATAAGGCACATCTCCTACAATGACTAATTTTTTTTTAGAATTTGATTTTATAAAGCCCTCAATTATAATTTTTGAATTATTGTCAGGAATTAACCTTCCAACAATTAAATAATAATCATTCGATAACAAATCATTTTTTTTTAAAACTTCTTTTTTTTGAGTTTTAATCATAGTAGAGCCATATGCTATCACTGTTGATGTTTGATTATATAATTCTTTATAAATTATGTTCATTTCATTAGAATCCGTAACTATTGAATCAAAAAAAATTGTAGAAAGTTTTGATGATAATTTAAAATATATTGAACCTAAACCTTTCCATTTAGGCCTAAGCCATTCAAGACCATCAACATTAATACATGTTTTTTTTCTGAAAATTTTAGTTAAAATACCATATGGACCATTAGCAGAGTTAACAACTAAAACAATATCAACACTAGAGAAACAAACATGTATAAATGAAAAAAAGGAATTATATAATTGAGAAAAAACCTTGGAGTTTAGTGAGGGGGTGTATATTAACTGAATACCATTAACATTTTTTGGTTTTTTTTCAAATAAAGAATTATGACAATACACCCTTACAAAATGACCTTTTGAAGCTAATCTTTCTGATAATTCTTTAACTAATGTTTCATAACCAGAGTAAACATAAGGATACCCTCTCGAGCCTATAATTGCTATTCTTAATTTTTTATACAAAACTTGAGATTAAGGAACATAATTTTTTGGAAAAAACTTTTTTTGTAAAATTATCAGAAATGAACTTCTCAGAATTATTAATATTATTTTTTTGCAAGTCTAAATCTTTAATATAATTTAAAATTAATTGAGTAGATTTTTTAATATCATCATAATCAATTAATAATCCATTACTAAAATCATTCAAAATTTCTCTAGCACCACCATTATCTGTACATATTACAGGTGTTCTACTCTCAATAGCTTCAAAAATTACTGTTGGAAAAGGATCTGGATATATTGGAGTATGAATAAAAAACTGTGTTTTATCTAAAATAGATTTGATATCTTTTCTATACCCTAAAAAAATAATATTTTTTTCAATTTTGTACTTTTTTACTTTAGACTTTAGTGTGTTAAGATAATTCTCATAATGGAGAGTTGTATCACCAACTATTTGTAAAATTAAATCATCTCTTTTTTTTAAAATTTCATTAAACAACTCAATTAAAAATAAATGCCCTTTATAAGGTATTATTCTAGAAATATTAGTAAAAACAATTTTATTTTCATCAATCTCCTTAGTTGTAGAAAAAATAAAATTAAATCCATTATTTATTACTTCCATTTTTTTATTTAATACTCCTTTCTGTATCCAAAAATCTTTTGTACAATTGGATACGGTTATAATTTCTTTAGAAAACAAATTAAAAACTGTAGTTAAAAATTTTATATATAAATTAGAACCAAAGGGTATTTCATGAATATGATAAATGGATGGTATATTTTTTAAATATGCAGCAAAAGTTGGACTAACAACAGTAGATGTATTAGAGTAAACTAAATCTATTTCATATTTGTTAATAATTTTTTTTATCTGTAAAATTGATTTAACTATGAAAAAAAATCTATTTATTAATCCCAAAAAATTAAAATATTTTTTTCTAAAAACCCCAATATTAATAATTGTTAATTTCACATTTTTTATTGACTCAAGCTTATTTAAAGGACCGTTTTCTGGTAAAATCAAATGAATTGAATGTCCTGATTTAATCAGGACTTCAATGATATTAATTAAAATTTTACTTGCTCCATAGAGATCATTAGAACTATGAATTAATAATATTTTTTTAAATGATTTTTTCAAAGTCTTTTATAAAATTATATCTATTGAATTTTTTAACTCTTTCAAAACCTTTAAAAACCAATTTTTCAGAAAGATCTTTATTTTTAATTAATTCTTTCATTTTTTCATATAAACTAAATTCATTTTCTTTTTCAAAGTATAAAACTAAATCTTCTCCAATTTCTCTAAATATTGGAATGTCTGAGCATATAACTGGGACTTTAAGCTTAAGCGCTTCAATTAATGGTACACCAAAACCTTCATCAACTGAGGGGAACACATACATTAATGAATTGTTATAAAAGTAAAGAGCTTTATTTTTATCAATATATCCAGGTATTAGAATAGAATTAAAAAGGTTATGTTCTGCAATATATTTTTCAATTTGTAAGAGAACCTTATTGTCGCCATTAATATAAGTTGATCCTGCTAAAACTAATTTATAATCAACTTTTAATTCTTCTTTTATTTTTTTAAATGCTTTTACCAAAGTCAATAAATTTTTTCTCTTTTCAAACGTGCCAATGTGTAAAATATATTTTTTACCATTTTCAATAGTTTGTTGAATTGGAAAATTTTCTGAGCTCTGATAAACTGGATAAATTTTATTTTTTTTAAACAATAGTTCTAATCCTGCTTTTGAATAATTACTTGTAGTAATAATTATAGTTTTACTATTTATACCCCATTTAATTAATTTTAAAAAATAATTTCTCCAAATCCTTGGATAGTTTTTTGGGTATTTCCAAAATAAATTATCATGAATGACAACTATTTTTTTTGAAAAACAAATAATGGGAGCAA
>MDTG01314064.1_pt1 | contig 10465 bp, 5 predicted proteins | sample 811421 | NCBI WGS metagenome assembly MDTG01 (sample SAMN05326645, study PRJNA326480) | marine metagenome | isolation source: seawater | place: Pacific Ocean: South East | collected 2011
CAGCCATTGGAATGTTTTTCTTCGGCTCAGATTTAGATATGTACGAATTTGGGGCAATGAGTGGATTCATCTATTTAATACTTGGATTATTTTACTTTTTCCCATCAAAATATATTTATGGGTTTTCTAAACAATGTAGACTAGCACTAAATACTAACTCTCAAGCAAGCATATCAGATGCATTTGATAATCTAGCTAGTGTATTTAAATTTTGGGGAGTCAGTACTTTAATAATTTTAGGTATTTATGCTCTAGGTATTTTTGCTTCAGCTGCAGCAGTAATCTAAATCATATCTCAGGGAAATATTAAGAGGAAAAGTCGGGGTATCAGTAAATGAACCCCACCCCATTTAACTGATTACAACATTTTTACAAAACAAATTTTGCGCCGCTTTTTGCGCCGTTTATCAACTCGTTATATCTAAATATAAAAATTAGTATTTTAATAGAAAAAATTTACTTTGAAGTATACTTAGTCTTATTTTAATTGGCTTGTATCTACAGTCTGTAACTGCATATAAGAGAGTTAAATCACTAGGTGTCAGTTCGCCAACACTATTTGGATGGTGGGGAGCACTAGCCTTACTTATTTCTTTTATTCCCGTAGTTGGTATTTTTATAAATATTCCTGTATACTGGTATTTGTGGTTTTCAAATGGTCCTGGTAAAAAATAATTGATTAAATAAATCGTTTTAATTTTAATTTAATTAATAAGGTTTTTTAGTTCAATTATCTTTTTTTCTAATTTTCTAATCTCATCTTTAATACTATCAGTATTTATATTGTTTATTTTTGAAGTATTGGAACTTACACATAAAGATAATGCCTTATCAACTTGGACTAATGGTCCAATGGATGGATCTATTTCCTTACCAGTTACTTTTAAAATTTCGATAATTTCTTTATTTGTGAGATTTGGATTTACTGATTTCATTAAAGCTACAACACCAGCTATAATTGGAGATGAAAAAGATGTCCCATCCATAACAACAAAATCTCCTCCAGGCTTACAGCTAAATATTTCTACACCTGGAGCACTTATTGTAGATCTTTTTCCATAGTTGCTAAACTTTGCTTTTTTATTAAACTTATCAGTAGCGGAAACAGTGATAATACTATTATCTCTTTTCATAGCATCCAAACCTATTAAAAGATCTAAGTTTCCCGCACTAAATACAATAGTAATATTTGAATCATTTGCTATTTTAAATAACTCATTCCAGAACAATTCTTCATCACTACCAAGAGTTTCATTTATTTGTTTTTGTGTGACTTTTTTAAAATCGGGAGGAAACAATTTCTGTATAGATAAATTAATAACATCTGCATCATTATTAATTGCGTATAAAACCCCATCAATAATATCTGTCATAGAAAATTTACCAGGATAATTATCATTACTAATTTGTATAGGCATAAAGCTGCAATCTGGAGCAATACCGCACACTCCTTTCCTATTATTTTTTTCTGAAATTGCTATACCAGCAACATGAGAACCATGATCTAATTTGCTGTTAGCATAAACATTATCATTTTGAAATAGCACATTATATGGTTTGACAATATTATCATTTAGTTCATCATGTTTTAAGTCAAACCCATCATCTATAACAGCTATTACAATATCTTTATTTCCAGTTGTTTTCTCCCATGCATCAAACACACCAATGTTCTTGAAATAATAATTTATATTATTATCTTTTAGTTTGGGATCATTAAATCTATCTGATTCAAAAAAGGTTTCATCCCAAATCAATACATCTTTATTTAAATTATTTTTTATTTCATTTTTTATTTTTTTTCTTTCTGTTTCTGGAACTCTAATCTGAATTCTTCTCATCTTGTTGTCTCTATAAATAATTTGATATTTATTAGATGGATATTCTTTTTTAAATTTAGTAGCAAATTCTTCAATATTATCACTTGGGTTTTTAAGATATAGATTTATTCTATTAGGGATTATCATTTGCTGATTCTCATTCTCTATTAGGTCATCAATATTAAAAGGAATATTAACTTGTGGTTTATTGGGTAAGCGCCTTGGGGTTCCATTTTTATCTGTTAAAAGATTTTCATAAATTTCTTGAGGTAGATTATTTTCTACTATTTGTTTAAATTCATCATCTTTAAGTCCAGTATTATTATTTTCTAGATTCCAATTATTTGGTTGGCTTCTAGGACTATTTTCACGCTTAGTTTCTTTTTTTTCTAAATTAGTTGGATATTCAATACCATTTTTTGAACATCCATCTAAATTTAGTAAAAACCATAAAATTAGCAACAACAATAATACCCACCAGAATCTTCTCAGAAAAGATTTTATCCATTCTAACAATAAAATGTACCAAGGCAACTTTTCCTTGATTGGTGGATCTATAATTGGAGGTGGTGGAGTATTTACAGGAGCTGGAATGTTATCCTCAATAGGTTCTGATGTTTTATTAGCTTCAACTTTGGATTTCTTACTGATTAATTGTGGAGTTGGATCATAGTTTTCTTCTATAGTATTGAATTTCCAACCCCACAATAAGACTATGTTTTCTCCATCTGAGAACACTATATTATTATTACTGTTAAATACGTTATCAACTAATTTAGCCCATCTTTTCTTGTCATAAGATTTAGAAGAAGAAAAAGAAGTACTTAAATCATTTATCTTTTTTATTTTTTGCCAATAAATTTTTAGTATTTTGTCACGTTCCAATTTAGGATACTTAGAAACTCTCTGAAATTTACTGTCTGATTTTGTGTACCAATCAACTTCACCCTCTTTAATGACTGGCATAGCCAAAATATTTCTAAAATCCTCACCAAATTTTTCATTGATAAAGGATTGAATTAGTTCATATTTATTGTGTAAGTATTCTTCTTTGTATGAAAGAGGAGTATAATATTTTGTTGATATAGTAGTAAATTTATTCATTACAGATAACCTTTAATGAACCTTTAGACCACTCAAACATATTTGATGAGCTCATTATTCTACATGAAGGAGGATAATTAGAATTAAGTGGTTCTTTATATATTTTTTTATTATTGCGGATAACACCTGCTTTAGTATCCTCCTCTTCTATTCTTATTTTATTGGTTATAATTTTGGGTCCAGTCTCATCCATTAATATCTTACCCTTAAAGTTTTCTTCACTGTAGATAATAACTCTAGTGTTTTTGTCAATAGCGATACCATCAAAAGTAGATTCATGAGCCTTTGGGAATGCTAATATTGATCTTGGATACTCTCCCTCTCCAACATACTCACTAAATTCATCCAATTGATAAATCTCCGTATGGTATCTTGATTTGTAATTATCTGTCATTAAAAGACCTGAAAAATGAGCCCTACAATTATCAGTGGGTGTTTTAACTATTTCACCATCTATCACTATATCTTCTCCTTCTGTTATTTTAGAATTACAACCTCTAAATAATAGAATAGTAAATATTATCAATAATATTAAATGGGTTAATACCCATACAACTTTCTTAATTATAGTTGGTTTGTTTTTCATTTTTGACTTAATCATCTAAGGATTAATAATAGTAAAATACAAAATGAAAGAAATGGAATAAGCCACCATTTACGAATAAGAAATATATACAAACGATCAAGCCATGATAATTTTTCTGTTCTTTTTTCAAAATCATCTTTAATAACTTCTTGCTCCTCAATAAGATTATCTTTATTTTGATCAAGATTTTGAATTGTCTCTGAAACACCTTCATCATCAATTTTCGGTGTTAAATCATTATTAATAAGAGGTTGTGAGCTATATACAGGAATTAGTTTCTTACTGTTTTCGTCTAGTAACCGCCATCCCCATGTTATGAATATATCATCACCATCAAAAAATAATTCATTGGCAGATCCTTCAATCAAACTATGTAATAAATTTCCCCAGTTTTTATTATCTTGATTCATTGATGATCTGAGGTTATCAACAAAGCTATTATATGAATTTAAAAAATCATTGTATTTGGACAATATATTATCTTGTTGACTCTGATAAAATTGATCAAGTTTTTTTACTTCATTATTAGTGTCTGCACTCCAAACAATATTTCTGTTTTTATATGAAGGAATTGCTAGTACTTTTAGTAATAATGTTTGATTATTTGAAATCAAAAAGTCCCTAATCTTATTATATTCTCTATATAAATAAATTTCATTATGTGAAATAGGTTGAAAATCTGTTGTGGATATTTTATAAAAATATATCATTAATTGAGAGATACCTTTGCATTTTCAATAGAAACAATTAGCTCTTTTATCTCTTTATTATTTTGCTCGTTATCAACATAGCCACAATTATTTAATAGAGCTATTTTCATACATAATTTCCAATCTCCAAAATTGGTCAAATAATTTTCAAAGTTTTTATTTATATCTAATAAATTACTATCAAAAATATTATTTAACTCTTCATTTTTAGGTAATAAATTATCGGATATTAATTTTAAATATGATTCTTTATCTTTTTCCGATAAGATGTTTTGTAATTTATCTATTACTGATTTATCAAATTTAATAACACCAAAACCAGTGACAAATTCATTTAATATGTTAGTTGTTATACTAGCGAAATAAATTTCATCCTGTCTTTTAATTTTAACTTTATTAAATTTAGGACTTAATATATCTTGTATATTTTCTAGCACTCCTTGAGTATTCATTGTTGATAATATATCTGTTAAGATTTTATCTAGTAAATTTTCATCCATTTTAAGTGGATTTAGTTTTACTTTTTCCTTCCATGATATAATAATCTTATCAAGAATATTCGCAAGTTCATTTACAGATTCTTCCTTTTTAAATTTGGATAAATCAATCCCATTCATTTCGAGAATTTCTATCACATCTTCTTTAGAATTTAAACCTTCTTGTTTTCTAATGATTTCAATATTTTCTTCTAAAGTGTTTTCGTCAATGAGGTAAGGGAAGATGTTAGAAATTAATTCTTTAATTGAAAAGTCAGATTCAATAGTAACATGATTTATGTTTTCATGAAAAACATTATATATTTCAGATTCTGATAATTGTAATGATTTAATAAAAATAGAAAATTTATGTGGTTGATTAGCAAATAATTTTGATAATGATAAAGATGTGTTAAGAGTATTTTTAATTATTTTGTTTCTCTCTTCTTCTTTGTCTTCTGATATATAATATTTATTTAAGCAATCTAATACTTTACTCTTTATTACATTACATATTTTGATAGTGTTGTTTACTTTTACTAGATTATTTGCTGAAGGTAATAAATTATTGATAATTAGTTTACTACCATCAGAGTTAATCGTTGCAGAAGCATTCCAGCTTTCATTAGGATTATTAAAATGATCTTTAACAAATGGATAATTTATAAAAGACTCCTTAAGATTATTTATATAATCAACTCTATTTTCATTGATTGAATTCTCAGTACCTATTTCATTATAACCTTTAAATATATCAGATGAATATTTATAATCTCTTAGCATAAAGAAATTATTAAATAATTTATTTTCGTTTGACCATTTGGTGTCCCAATCATAATTAGTTGAGATAATTCCTTCTTTAAAAAACTTAATGAACCTATTGTCCCATTTGTAATCTAAATTGTTTTCATTATCATTTGTTACATCAAATGTAAGCTGATTATTGAAAAAAGTGAATATTACAAATAATGGATTAGTCTTTAAGTTAGATATGGTAGAACTTCTGTAATCAATTGAATCTCCAATATTGTTAGAGATCCAATCGTTTAGCAATGATGGTAGTTCGTTAACCTCAATTTGCTGATCATTAATACAAAACAAAAGATTATTAATTTCAAGATTAGTTGAATACTTTTTAAATAGATAAGAAATCTTTCCTCTTAAGAACATTAATGGAGTTTCCTCATTTGTAATTTTATTTAATACTAATCGACTTCTTGCGCCAGGAAAATCAAGTAAGTCTGTATTATTAATGAATTCTTTTTTATGTTTTAGGTCATCAGAAATACTTAAAGTAACTTCAGAAATTATAGCACTTAATCTATTCGTACAAATACTTATTTCCTTATTTTCACAATATACAGTTTGTTTGGATGTATCTTTATTAAAAATTTCTTTTACTCTCGATACATCTAAAATTTCTCCACCTCCTCTCAAAACAGAGGATTCATTTAAAAACACAGATTTACCATGTCCTAATTTTTCTAACTCGGTATTTAATAAATCAAATAATTTATTAATCTCAGAATTGTTATCCCAATAAAAACTAAAGACATCTACCCATCGATTTGATGGAATCTTAGAAATCAATCCACCAATTCTGTTCCAATAATTAGATCTATTTAAAACTCTAGTTAAATTTTCCTTTTTAAAATTATTTATGAAATAATCTCTTATTTCAAAGATATTATCATCGTTAAGTTTTTCTTGATAGTAGTCAGATTTTTGAAATTCAATTTCTAGTGATTTAATATTTTCTTCAAAATCATCAAAATTTATATGTTCATTTAAATCAATATCATTTAAAAAACAATCTGTGAGTATTATTACTAAATCACTTATTGAAATCAGTTTTGCTTTAATAGGAAAGTTTGTGTTTTTAGATACCTTATCAACAGTAAAACGAGTTACTACGCCAGTACTTTCGGCTCCAGATCCTGCTGGATTTATTTTTTCCAAAAAATCATAAGATGTTTTTCCTATGTCAATCTTTAATGGATCTCCATCAACACTCAGTAGATTCTTAATCAAATAAGATTTACCAACTTGACTTGCTCCAAAAACCGCAAATACAGGTTTTGATTTTAAAGAATTATTAATTCTATTTAATTTCATCTTGCTTTCTTTGAGAAGAAGGACTTCATCTCTATCTATTCTTAGATCTGTATTTGATTGAGCCCATGAAGCTGAGTTGCTTATACCAACTTCTAGTTCTTTAATCCTTTTACTAAGAGTTTCTAATTTATCTGTATTAACATTATTCATTTGAAATATCATTAATTAGAATTTTATTCTATTTTTTATGTAAATTTTTAAACCTTTAATATAAATTCACCCTCATCTAACCAGTGACCTTTTACATCCTTCAAAGTATTAAACTGGAATTTAAAGTAATTCTTGTTTAAACTATTCTCATCTTTGTCAGTTATCTCTACTAGATTCAGTTTTTCTTTACAATTTTCAATATCTCTATTAATTTCAATTTTTAACGGCATTGATTCTCTAATCTTAAAAATAAGATCATCAACTTGATTTTGGTTTCCAAGCCTTTCAAACATTGCATCTTTATTAAAATTTAATGTATACAGATTTCTTGCTGGATAATTTCTCGACAAAAGCTTCTTAAATCCAACTCTAAATGGTAACTCTGTAACAATCATAGAGAAATCTTCATCTTTTTCTGAAAGTGATGTATTTTCAATAATATCTTTTTCAATTTTTCCAATATAATTTGCATTTGAAACCAAATCTTTTTTCAGATATTCAGTATTAATTCTAAAATTACCCATTTTATTAAATTTAGCAGATAATAATGCAATAAGAGATCCAACTGAAAGCACTGATTTCTGATCTTTTACAAATCCTTTATCATCAGAAAATGGGAACCATTTTCCAATCCAGTAATTGTTCATATTAATCATTCTGTTTGGCATAACAGGTTGATAAGTTTCAAATAATTCTTGTAAAGAATTTAACTTAAATGTTCTGCCAGATAACACTAAAAGATCTGCATTAAAAGATTTTATAACCTTACTCATTTGGGTTATTAGTTTGTCAAATACAGAAACTGATATTTTATAAATTACATCAGATTTAATATCCCAAACTAAATCTTTAAAATTAAATCCAAAATGATTCTCAAAGTAATGTAATAGATTTTGACAAGGTTCATTGTCTTTAAAAATATCAGAATATGTAAGTGTCTGATTTTTTTCATTAGGATTGTTCAAATAAAAACTTATGACCGGTATTGAAATCTGATTCAAGAAATTTTTTCTCATTAACTTACCTTTATGGCCAATATTATTGCTGTCTTCTCCAAAAAAACTATTCAATTTAGCTCTAAATTTTTGGTCGTTCAACTGGGTTTTTAAGTGTGATTCAATTATTCCACTTCCTAACTTATCACTTCCTTCTATTATTATTTGTTGAATTAACTCCATTAACAAATCATCACCTGCCAAATCAAATGTTTCCCAGAATAATGGAGTTGGTGTAATATTAACAACAGAATCTTTATTTGTGTAATTATATGATGTAATCATTAGATCTGTTGTCCCACCACCTATGTCAACAGAAGCAATTACCAACTCCTCATTATTTTTCACTCCAAAAGTGTTAAATAATTGTTCTGGATTATTATAAAACTTCTTTGATATCATTCCATAAATATATGTCAATTGTGCACAAGTAGCTTCATCATAAATCCAATCCTGACTTTCTTCCACATCAACTAATGATCTTTTTAATTCTTTAATTGACGGAAAAATATTAGTTGAAGAAATATTGTAACCATTTCTGTTTAATATTTCTAGAGCATCAACAGAAGCTTGTCTTAAATTTATTTGTTCCTGCTTTACCATTGATGTAGGACAAGTTATTACAATATTTCTCAATAACCTAGAGTCTTCTGATCTACCATGTTGAGTTCTAAACTTAATTGAATTGATTTGTTTAAAAGCATTAGTAAATATTTCTAAAAACAAAAATGTCATCAGTGACTTTCTAGAGTATCTAGCAGATGAACCCATTACATCATCTGCATCTTTAACTAAAGATCCATCTAATTGAAGGTGTTTTGATACATAATCTAGATATACTGGTTGTGGAATTATCATATCCTCACTTAAGAATTCCCAGCTCTTTTCAGAAAGTTCATCATCCCATAAGTATCGTTTTGGACTTGAGGAATATGATACAGGATCTCTATCTAAAGCTAACTCAATATTTGTGATATTAATTAGTCTTTTAGCTTCTTCCCCAAATCTGACAATACTGGGCCATTTAAATTTTTTATTTTTAGACATTCCTTTATTAAATTGAGCTTTTGAAAACACAATTTGAGAGCTAAATGACTCATTGTAAGATAAATATGGTTTTGTTAAATCCTGAATTTCTAACTTTTTTACCTTATTAAAATTAAAAATGTTTTCACCAGAATCCTCAAAAAGAAGCGCACATGTTGTGCTATTTCCAACGTCTATTACCATATCAACTGGAATAGAATTATTTTTTTGAGGTAATATCTGAATGTTAAATAGTTCATCCTGAGATAATAGAAGCTTTATTAATAATTTATACGCGGCGATATGAACTAAAGATGATTCTCTTGTATCAAAATTAAATTCATTTTGTAAATAATCAAGTACCCATTCACAACCTTTTCTTTCATCTAAAAATGAAAGAATAATATCTGAATTATTAGTAATTGAAAATATATTATCATTAATATTTGTGCTTGCAAATGGAGTTGTATTGTCATTCTCATTTTTGGTTACTGTGGTATCTATTGCAAATGATGCTGTATAACCACCATTTTCATTATCAGAAATCAATAAACGCACCCAATCTGTTGGTCCAAAAATATCTTGATTTATATTATTATTCTTGAAAAATGGGATAGGTATCCATTTATTTAAAAATGATTTAATGACTTTATTAATATTAGGATTTTTTAATATGTTATCTTCATTTACTACATCAACCTCTTCAATAGAGTAATCCTTCGTGAATTGATCATTATTATCTATAAATCCCTTAATCTGTAATTCGCTTTTACGAATCCAGATATCATCCTTCATATTTTTTATTAACTGTTCAAACCAAAAAATTTCCTTTTCAACATGAAATTCTTCAACATAAAATATCTTATTCTTATTATTAAAATCCTCTTGAATTCTAATATTTATATTTTCAAATTGAATTCCTGAATTAGCTATAAATTTAACAGTTTTAGTTACCATATAATTATCCATTTAATCAAACAAATTTAACATTATTATCATTGCCTATCATTTTGATTTAATTTATTGTTACAATTGATTTATATATTTTGTTTATTGAATATTATTTTTAACCTTAAATATAATGTAATCCTATATATACAAAGATAAAGATAGTGGAGAGTCAAGATATTGTGGAATACAAGCTTGAGAAAGAGTAAAAGATTATGTACAGAACTTTGTGAGAATAAAAAAAGCGGAACACTGTCTCAAAATGAGATGGATTCCGCTTTGGTGTGCCTAAGCATCCTTATTTCGAACTTTGTATTTGATTAGGTTCTTATCCTACTAACTTGATTATTTTATCTTTTATTATTACAATAAATTATTTAATTATGCATTAGATAAAACACATAATTATGTCCAATGATTATAAGATAAAAGATGAAGAATTTTGGTATGAGCCATTAGATGATTTTCAATCTTATGGTAAAATAGTAGTTGTTGAAATAAGTGAAGTAGATCTTTTAAATGAGAATGCTGAAGG
>MDTG01180436.1_pt1 | contig 10464 bp, 5 predicted proteins | sample 811421 | NCBI WGS metagenome assembly MDTG01 (sample SAMN05326645, study PRJNA326480) | marine metagenome | isolation source: seawater | place: Pacific Ocean: South East | collected 2011
AAGAGAGTAACAGCATCTAATTGTTCTTCTCCTTTATTATATACTGTAATGATATATTCTAATTGATCTCCAAGACCAATTGTACCGTTTCCATCAACATCAACATAGTTTTCCAATTTAGTTCCCTCTAGGTCTGTTACCGTGTTGCCTGCAACAACTTGAGTTGAATCATTGGTTGTATTACCATCCGAGTCGTCACCATCATCTGATGGATCAACTACGTTGTTTGAGTTACCTGGTGTGCTTGCTGTACCAGTAACGGTTAAACTGATTCCACCAGCCGAGACACCAGCTGCATCAAAAGTGTATGTCGCAATGTAGGTCCCAGTTTCACCAGCTGCAAGAGATCCAGCTGCTGAAGAGTTTGAGTTAGAGAAGAAAGTTGGAGAGGAGTTGAGTGTTAATGTTGATCCATTTATTCCTGTTAGAGTGTGTGAGATGGTTAAACTTGATAATGCGAGGTTGCTAATGTTTCTAGCTTTAATAGTAAACACAACGACATCTGTAGCATTAACAGTGTTGTCAGAATCGGTAATTATATCGGAGTAGGTTGTAACCTCAAGAATAGTACTTTGTCCTCGAGTCAAAAATATGCCAAACAGAGTTGTGGCAAAAAGCGTTAAGTAAAATCTCCTCAAAATCAACTTTAACACGTTAAGTAAAATTACAACTGCTAAACGGCAATAACCGTACCAATTTATTGAGGTTATTAACTTTTTAATTAACCACTATTTTTATATAAAATATTGTTTTTCAATGTTTTATGGTATTTAGAAATTTAAACCTCCAATTTAATTAACAATTTACACAACGGTTAACAAGTCAATTTTACTGAATAATTCATAAAATTCTATGCACCTTTTTGATAGTTTGATAAACAGTATGTTTAATTATTAAAAAAATTATAATTTTGCACCCATAATTTGAATCAACATGATTAAAAAAATTTTCTCAATTTTCAACTTCCACACAATTATCATAGTTGCAGAGGCAGTTGGCGTTTATTATTTATTTAAACACATTAATCTTACTATGTCTGTTAATTTCGATATTATAAGCATAGCTATAATTTTCCCGCTTGTTTTTACCATTACTGGTGCCTTTAATAAAAGACAAGATTCACTAAACTATCTTTCGATATTTCGAACTAAAATAATTACACTTCAAAATATCTTTGGAGCTGTTGAGGGGGTTTCTAAAAAAGACAAACAAAAATTATCTGAAATCCTAACTAATTTAGAAAAGTACTCCTTTAGCTTACTAAAAGGAAGTAAAAATTATTCTATTGTGGGAGTAAGAAAATTTAGCAATGATATTTATCAAATAACTTTAGATAATTTATCAAAGTTTAACGATAGAGAAAAAGATAGCATGATAAGAGTAAAAAACGAAGTTTTTCAAAATATTGAAAATTTGCATGCTCTTCAATCTCACGGAACCCCTGTTAGCCTTAGAAGCTATTGCTTAGTATTTATTTATCTTTTTCCTTTAATATATACACCTTCACTCATCGATGGGATCAAATCAAGCATTTCAGAATATCAAAATATTATTTCACTTGGATTTACAATTCTAATAAGTTTTACTCTTATTGCACTATATAATATTCAAAATTATATTGAAAATCCATTTGATCAAAAAGGTTTTGATGATGTAAAACTTAGAGAATTTAAACTAAGAAAAGAAGAGTTTTAATTATTATTTTTCCCACTTAGGAGACCTTTTTTCCTTGAAGGCCTTAAGTCCTTCGCTAGCATCTCTTGTATTTTTAACTCTATCTAACATTGACTTTAAGTATTTTTGATTTTTTTCATCATCTACAATATTTTTATAAGCTTCAATACCAAGTGATATGGCTCTCGGAGAGTTTTCTACCACCTCGTTAATCCAATCGCTGGCCACAGATTCTATTTCGTTTTTATCTACAGCCCTTGATATCAAACCCCAGTTTTCGGCTTTGTGAGCATTTATTTCGTACCCTCTAATACACCAATCAAGCAAAACTCTAGGTTGTATAACTCGCATTAATACCCCCATTACCTGCATAGGAAAAATACCCCTCCTTGTTTCAGGTAATGAAAACTTTAAAGAATTATCTGCAACAACATAAGTGCAGCAAGCTAAAAACAAATATCCTCCAGCATATACGTTACCTTGAACTATAGCCAAAGAAGGTTTACTAAAACCAGTCCATAAATTGACAAGTAAAACTTCTTTGGAAGGTTCTTCAATTGAGGAATTGTGTTCATCAACCTTTCCTTGCAATGCAGATAAATCCGACCCTGAACAAAAAACATCTCCTTTAGCTCTTAAAACCAAAACCCTAACGTTTTTATTATTATGAGCATACTGCAGGGCAAATGCCAATTCATTTAACATCTGCGGGTGAATAGCATTTTTTTTTGAAATTCTATTAAGAGTTATCTCAAAGACTTCTCCTTTTTCTTCTATTTCTATAAAAAAAAATTTATCCTTTTGGAATTTAGCTAGTTGATCTTCCCTGTAATAATTCATTACTTGATTTTTAAAAGTATTCGCCCAGCTTGAATATTTTCTCCCTTAACGACGTTTATGTTCTCAATTACCCCTTCTGCTTTAGAATATAATGTGTTTTCCATTTTCATAGAACTCAACACAATAAGTGGTTGGTTTCTTTTAATTTTGTCTCCTTTTTTAACAAATACGTCAACAACCAAAGATGGCATTGGAGATATGTATCCTTTTTCCTCTATTTTATTTTCTTTACTTGGATATCTATCTGCAACTTCTAGGCAGACATTGCCAAAATCAATTGAGTGCATATAGATTAAATTGTCGATTTCCTTGATATGGTATTTTTTAAATACACCATCTATTTCTGCATGTAATTTGTTGTTAATTGATTTAAGAATAGAAACATTGTAATATGAGTCACTAAATGAAAAAATAAATTGCTTATTCACTATTTTGTAATTGCATATAATGCTTTTACCATTAAAGTAAAATTTTTCGACCTGAGGCTCATAAAAATTATTCCTCCAACCCGATGGCAAGTGTTTTAATAACTTCTTTTTTCGGTTTCTTTTTGACCACCTGTGAAGGGTTGCTGCAATAACAATATTTTCAATTGTTGTTTGATCTCTGGCAATTTGAGTTATCTTCTTATTTTCAAAAATAAAATTTGTGGTGTATTCTCCTTTTGCAAATGAGTTAGATGATATAATATTTTTTAAAAGCTCAATATTTGTAATTGGACCAAGCAAAACTATTTTAGAAAGGGCATATTGTAGTTTATTTATGGCCTTTTCTCTGCAAGTGTCATGGGAGATAATTTTGGCAAGCATAGGGTCGAAGTGGATATTTACCAAATCACCACTTTTTAAATCAGTATCTATCCTTAACCCATTAATAATTGGAAAGATAAGTTTTTGAATTTTGCCTCCCGTAGGTATAAAATTTGATCCTGGATCTTCAGCGTATAGCCTTACTTCAACAGCATATCCATTAGACCTAATGTCGTTTTGTTTTAGATTAATTTTTTCGCCTTGTGTGATTCTTAATTGAAGTTCCACAAGATCCATACCAGTAATCTCTTCAGTGACAGGGTGCTCCACTTGAATCCTTGTGTTTACCTCCAAAAAGAAAAATTTTTTTGTATTATTATCGTAGATAAATTCAACCGTGCCTAAGTTTTTGTATTCAAGTTTTTTACCTATTTGAATAGCACAGTCAACTAACTCTTTTCTTAAAGTTTCATCTAAAACTTTAGAGGGAGTTTCCTCGATAATTTTTTGGTAGCGTCTTTGTATTGTGCACTCACGTTCAAATAAGTGAAATATATTGCCTGAATTATCCCCTAAAATTTGAACTTCAATGTGCCTTCCGGATTCAATATATTTTTCAATGATTATACGATCGTCTCCAAATACATTTTTGGCTTCTCTTTTTACCTCATTCAAAGATTTTATAAACTCGTTTTCTTTGAATACTTTACGCATTCCTTTACCTCCTCCTCCCGCGGATGCCTTTAAGATAACAGGAAATCCAATTTTCTTAGCCTCATTAAGTAGTTTAGTCTCTTTTTCATTCGAGTTCTCATACCCTGGAAGGAGGGGAATCCCGAGATCCTTAACCAAAATTCTTGCTTTATCCTTGTCAGCCATGAGCTCAATTGATTCAGGTTCTGGTCCAACAAATAAAATATTTTCATCTTTACATTTTTTTGCAAAAGAAGTGTTTTCAGATAAAAATCCATAACCAGGATGGATAGCATCGATATCAAACTTTTTTGCAATTTTAATAATTTGAGAAGAGTCCATGTGTGATTGAATCGGATCTTCTCCATCTAGTAAAACAGCTATATCTGCTTCCTTCACATAATTAGATTTGGAATCAACTGAACTATAAACTGCAACCGTTTTAATACCATTTCTTTTGCAGGTATTAAAAATCCTTCTAGCAATTTCGCCTCTATTGGCTACCAGTAATGTCTTAATTTTTTTTGCCATTTTCTACATTCTAAAAACACCAAAAGAACTTGTCCCTTTAATTTTTTGGTTATACAAAACGGCTAAACAAAATCCAAGATAGTTTCTTGTCTCAGAAGGATTTATAACACCATCATCCCACAATTCTGATGTTCCGTGCCAGGCAGTTTGTTTTCTACTCATCATTTCAATAAGAGCTTTTCTTTCATTATCCATTTTTGTTTTGTCAATCTTAACTCCTTTTTTCTCAGCCGAATTAGTTTTGATAATATCCATAACTCCTGCTAATTGCTCGCTCCCCATTACTCCGAGTTTAGAATTCGGATAACTGAATAAAAATCTTGGGTTGTAGGACCTTCCATTCATAGCATAATTCCCTGCACCAAAAGATGAACCAATCATTAGGCTCAGATGAGGAACCTCACTATTGGATACAGCGTTAATTAATTTTGCTCCATTTTTAATAATTCCTCCCTCTTCGTATTTTTTTCCAACAATAAAACCAGTTGTATTGTGAATAAAAAGTATTGGTGTGTTGTTTCGATTTGCAAGTTGTATAAATTGGCATGCCTTATTGGCAGCTTCAGAAAAAATCACTCCATTATTGGCAACTATACCTATCGGATACCCATGAATTTTGCACCATCCCGTAACCATAGTCTTTCCATACTCTTTTTTAAATTCTGCAAAATCGGAATCGTCAATAATTCTCATAATTAACTCTCTTACATCAAAGGATATTTTTGGGTTAGCAGAGATTATACCATTTATTTCATTGATTTTGTACCTTGGAGGTAGAGGCTTTTTGGGTATTAGTGAAGGTTTTTGTGTAGGTAAATATTTAATTATTTCTCTAGCTATTCTAAATGCATCTAGTTCATCTTCTGCTAAATAGTCAGAGACACCAGAAATATTACTATGCATTTCAGCACCTCCAAGTTCTTCCTCAGTCGATACTTCAGTAGTTGCCATTTTTACAAGGGGTGGTCCAGCAAGGAAAACTTTTGCTTTGTTTTTTTGAAAAACAGTATAATCTGACATTCCTGGAACATATGCTCCACCAGCTGTTGCATTACCAAATACTAGAGAGATGGTAGATAGGCCCAACTTTGATCTATTTGTAATTTCTTTAAATGTAGCTCCAGCATTATTAAAGATTTTGTCCTGGTCATTTAAATTTACTCCCCCACTTTCAACCAAATTAATTGTTGGGAGTTTATTTTCTTTTGCGATTTCTGCTGCTCTAAGTCCCTTCAGACTTGTCGCATAATCAATGGATCCCCCTTTGCGAGTTCCAATATTTGACTGAATCAAGCACAATTTTTCTTCTACAAATCCAATTCCACATACATTTGTTCCCCCAACTCCAAATCCCGATTCATCATTTAGACCGGCAAGTGGAGATAATTCTAGAAAAGGACTATCCCTGTCAACTAACAATTCAATTCTCTCACGGGCAAGAAATTTTTTTCTTTCTCTTGCCTTTTTTATTGAAGATTCTGTCCCTTCAATTCTGCTTCTTTTCAGTTGGTCATCGAGAATACTTATCTTTTTCTCCATTTCAATCCTATTAGTTTTGAAACGAGAAGAATTTGTTTTTATATTAGATTTTAATATTGCCATTAATAATTTCACTGCAAAATTAACAAAAAGATTAGTTAAGATTGAATAAAATGTAATTACAAAGTTTTGTTAGAAATATTTTTGAAGTATAACCATAAAATTTGTTTGTATTAATTAATGGAAAAAGAAAGCATAGATTCTTATATTTATAGAATATTGATTAATTGGGTTTTAGTTTTAAACACCTTCTAAATCAAATTAATAATGATTTAAAAACCAAACTTTTAGCTATGAGTAGTAATAATTCCAACTCAATATTTGACTTTAAATTTTACGAACTAGAAACTCGTCTAAAAGACAAACCTTTTTTGAGACAACCTTTCGGTGATTCTTGGGAAGAATATTCTTATAGTGAAGTTGGCACATATGCAAGAAAGCTAGCTACTGGACTTAAATCTTTAGGGCTAAGGGAAAATGCCCACATTGGTTTAATTTCAAAAAATTGTAGAGAATGGGTAATTGCTGATTTGGCTATAATGATGGCTGGTTACATCAGCGTTCCTTTTTTTGCAAATTTAACATCCAAAGAATTAAATAATTTAATTGATTTTGGAGATGTAGACTTGCTTATTGTGGGAAAAGTGGAAGATTGGGAAAACCAAAAAAAAGGAGTTCCTAAAAACTTGCCTATAATCTCATTTCCAAACTATAATGGATTCTCAAATGTCACAGACGGATATCAATGGTTTGATTTTATTAACAGATTCGAACCATTAAAGAAATGTCATCAACCAAAATTAAATGATACTTGGACAATTATTTTTACATCTGGCACAACAGGAGACCCAAAGGGCGTAGTCCTTACCTACTTGGCCCTTGACAAAACTAAAGTAATTCACTCCCAAAGTAATCCTTTAAAAGTCAACTTTAACGGAAACAATCAATTTATTTCTTACCTGCCACTAAATCATATTGCTGAAAGAATAGTTATTGAGCACACAGCACTTCGCTATGGTGGCGAAATTTCATTTGTTGAAAATTTGGAATCATTTGTGAAAAATTTACAATCTGTTAGACCTTCAATATTTTTTGGTGTTCCAAGAGTTTACACAAAGTTTCAAATTGGAATTTTAGAAAAAGTCTCACAAAAGAAACTGAATATTTTTTTAAAAATTCCAATCTTGTCAACAATCATAAAAAATAAATTAAAAAATGGATTAGGCCTTATTAATGCAAATGCTATTGCTTCGGGCGCCGCACCACTTCCAGAGACTTTAAGGTCTTGGTTCAGAAAAATCGGTATTGATATAATTAATGGTTATGGAATGACCGAGAATTGTGCAATCACCTCACAATTATTCGAATTTGATAGACCAGGTTCAGTGGGAAAAGCTGCTGCCGAGGTAGAAATAAAAATTGATAAAAAAAATTCGGAAATTTTGATGAAAGGCCCTTTTCTTATGAAAGGATATTATAAACTTCCTGATTTAACAGAAAAAACAATCAAAAATGGATGGTTACACACTGGAGATCAGGGTAAAATTGATAAAGATGGGTACCTATTTGTTACAGGTAGGGTTAAAGACTTGTTTAAAACAACAAAAGGAAAATATATAGAACCGCTGGTCTTAGAATCTCACTTCACAGATTTAAGTGAATTTGAACAAGTCTGTATTGTAGGTCTTGGTTTAGACCAACCAATTTGTTTGGGAGTTTTGTCGGAATTAGGGAAAGAAAAAACAAGTGATGAAATTAAAGATTTCATGACCTCGCATCTTGAGAAAACTAACCATAATCTTCCTGGATATCAAAAAATATCAACGTTCGTAATCGTAAAAGATACCTGGGGTGTTGAGAACGGATTAACTACTCCAACGATGAAAATAAAACGAAATCAAATTGACAAATTTTATGATTCAAACTATAATAACTGGCATAAAAATCAAGCTAAAGTTATATTCGAATCTTAATAATTACCATATCATCTTTTGTTGAGTTTATTAAAGCTATAAAATCAACAGCCATTTTTTAAAAATTTAATAATTTTTTGGCCTATTTTTTTTAAACTTTATAAGGGTTTACGAGTTTTTGTGTTTAAAATAAGTAATTAAAAAACATTAAAATATTCAAATAAAGTAAATTCTTATTATTTTTGAAGGATAAATTATATTTTGATAATTTATGATTTTAACCAAAATTCAAAAAACATGAATGGTTGCTGAATTCATTGCGGTAACCTGTAATAACAAAAAAAAACAACTATGAAATACAACAAATTATCTATTACACTTTCAGCCTTTTTGCTGCTTTGTGTTAACCTGATGATGGCGCAGTCTACTGTTCGTGGTACTGTTACAGACTCAGAAACAGGTGAAGCAATTCCAGGTGCCAACGTTGTGATTGTTGGAACTAGTGAAGGAACAACAGCTGATTTTGACGGGAATTTCACTCTTACAACCGATCAAGATTTACCATTTAAAATTGAAATTACAAGCGTTGGATTTTCATCTCAATCATTAGAAGTAACATCTACTGATCAGTTAATTTCAGTTTCAATGGATCCTGGAGAGAGTTTAGAGGAAATTATAGTGTCTGCCTCTAGAAGACCCCAAAAGCTACAAGAAGTCCCGGCTTCAGTGAGTTTGATTTCCTCAAAAGATGTTGAAAATGGTGCACAGGAATTAAATCCAGTAAGATTACTAGTTAACACCCCTGGTGTTCAGATTCAGCAACATTCCCTTAATTCTATCAATATAGAAATGAGAGCGGGAAGTGGACTTTTTGGAACATCCACATTTCCAATATTAGATTATAGATACCTCGCTACACCAGCCGCAGATTCATTCTTTTCTTATAGTACTGGTATTTCAAATATTGATATAGCAAAGATAGAAGTTGTAAGAGGAGCTAATTCAGCGATGTATGGCCCTAGTGTTACCTCAGGTGTAGTTCATTTCTTAACAAAAAGTGCTATTGATTCTCCTGGATCAACATTAGAGTTAACTGGAGGAAGTATGGATACAAGAGGTATTAATTTTAGACACGCTAGATCCAATGATAGTAAAACATTTGGTTATAAATTTAATTTAAACTATCAGTCCGGGCAAGATTTTAGTCTGGATCCAAATGAAGACGCCGGAAGAATTGCTGGCTACTCAAAAACTGTAAGTCAACCAGTAATTGTCAATGGCCAAGTTGCGAATTTTCAGTCCCAAAGAATATTGAGAAATCAGAGAAGTTTAGATCCAGATGGAGATAATAATCCAATGGCTCAAGAATTTAAAAATGTATCTGCAAATCTGCATTTCGAATATAGACCTAATGATGATACCGAAATGGTGTTTTCTAATGGATGGTCAAATTTTGGAGGAATGTTCTTTAATGCTTTAGGGCCAGGATATACAGCTGGAAATGATTATTGGACTCAATTTAGAATGCAAAAGGGCGGACTATTTGCTCAAGCCTATTACAATTATGCTGATGGTGGAGACAGTAGTAACCCTACTTTTCTTTATGGAACAGGACTTAGGCAGGTTGCTGATAGAAGTAGTTTAGAAGCTCAAATTCAGTACGCTTGGGAAGCTCCATCTTTACTGAATACTGAATTTGTAGTTGGAGCAGATTATAGAGATACTAAATCTGATTCACAAAATACTCTTTATGGAAGATACGATGATGGAAAATATCAAATATTTGGTGCATACGTTACTGCTAACACCGATTTATCAGATAATTTGAAAATGACCATTGCTGGTAGATACGACACATTTGACTACATGGACGCTAGTGGATTTTCACCAAGGGCAGCACTTGTCTGGTCACCAAGTCCAAGGCATACATTTAGAGCTTCCTATAATGTTGGTAGTTTTACTCCTTCTGCACTCCAAATGTATATCGACTTCCCACTTGTAAACGTAGCAGCACCAATTCCAGGCTTGTTTGGAGGAATGGATATTTGGCTACAAGGACAAACTGAAGATAGGCCTGTTAGTTCAAATATAATGACAGCACTTGGAGAACTTCCAAGTACAACGACTGGGTTGCCACTCGCTGCTGTCTGGGGTTTTCCAGCACCACCTAGTTTATTGCCTCCAGGAGTTCCTGTAGGAACCAGTCTTGGTACTTTGACGCAAGCTGGAATTTTTGCACAACTGGCAGGTACTCCAGCTGGAGCTGTTTTGCAGGCTCCTTTAACTACCTTTTTTACATCGGTATTTGATCCAACGTTTGGTGGTGGAGCTACTGGATCCTTATATCCTTACAATTTAGCCAATTCCCTTGGAGAATTATTATCAGGAGGAACTAATTTAACTCCTTGGGACCAAACTCAAGCCGGAGCTAGTAGAGCAGATATAGGATACGCTAGATCTTTTGAATTAGGTTATAAAGGTTTATGGGGGAATAAGCTTTCGGTTGCTGTAGATTTTTATACCTA
>MDTG01192145.1_pt1 | contig 10464 bp, 10 predicted proteins | sample 811421 | NCBI WGS metagenome assembly MDTG01 (sample SAMN05326645, study PRJNA326480) | marine metagenome | isolation source: seawater | place: Pacific Ocean: South East | collected 2011
AATTAAACACTGGCGTTTATCTCAATCTGAGGCTATAACACGCGTCCGAAGACCAGATTTATGGGAAAAATATAAGAAGAATTAACTTGATAAATATTAGAATGAAAACGATAGAAGAAATAAACCAATATAATGTTAAAAAAATATTAACTGAAAAAAAAATACCTAATTTTTTTACAGGAGATGTTATAAAGGTTGGTGTGAGAATTACTGAAGGAAAAAAAGAAAGAGTCCAATATTTTGAAGGTGTTTGTATTGCTAAAAAGAATAGAAGCCTAAACTCTTCTTTTACAGTAAGAAAAATTTCATTTGGTGAGGGTGTCGAAAGGACATTTCCATTATTTGGAACAGTAATTGATTCAATTAAAGTTATCAGACATGGTAAAGTTAAAAGAGCAAAATTATATTACCTTAGAGATAGAACTGGTAAATCTGCCAGAATTGCAGAAAAAATTAGAAAAAAAATTGGAATTGATATTGAGGTTAAACCAGAAACAGTAACGGAGGAAACATTAGCCCCAATTACTGAAGCTATTAAAACAGATGCTCCTGAAGCAGAAGTAGTTCCTAAAACAGAAGCCCCTAAATCGGAACTTAAAAAAAAAGCTGAAACTAAAAAAGAAACAAAAATAGAAAGCTCTAAAGAAAAAAAATAATTTTTTTTTAATGTCTTTAACTCTTTACGATAAAATTTGGAAAGATCACTTAGTAGATCAACAAAAAGATGGTACAGCTTTACTATTTGTTGATCGTCATTTAGTTCATGAAGTAACGAGCCCACAAGCATTTGAAGGTTTAAGAAATTCAAAGAGAAAAGTAAGACAACCAAGTTTGACTTTAGCTGTTGCTGATCACAATGTACCAACGACTGATAGATCTAAAGGTATTGCAGATCAAGAGTCTAAAATTCAAGTAGATACATTAGAAAAAAATTGTAAAGAATTTGGAGTGCAATATTTAGGAATGAATGACAAAAGACAAGGAATAGTTCATATAATTGGACCAGAACAAGGATTTACTCAACCAGGCACTGTTATTGTTTGTGGAGATAGTCACACAGCAACGCATGGTGCATTCGGTGCATTAGCTTTTGGTATCGGAACATCAGAAGTAGAACATGTTTTGGCAACTCAGACACTTGTACAAAAAAAAGCAAAAAATTTTAGAATTAATGTAAATGGAAAACTTCCTGTTGGTGTAACTTCAAAAGATGTAATATTACAAATTATTGGAAAGATTGGAACGGCAGGAGGAACAGGATCTGTAATCGAATATGCAGGAACTTTAATATCATCTTTAAGCGTAGAAAAGAGAATGACAATTTGCAATATGACAATTGAAGGAGGTGCTAGAGCAGGATTAATAGCTCCAGATGAAAAAATTTTCAAATATTTAAAAGGAAGGCCAATGTCGCCAAAAAATGATAATTGGGATAAAGCAATAAATTATTGGGAAAGTTTAAAAACTGATGAAGGAGCTAAATTTGATAAAGAGGTCAATTTAGCAGCTGAAGATATTTTGCCTATGATTACTTGGGGTACTTCACCCCAAGATGTTATTACTATTGATGGAAAAGTTCCAAATCCAGAAAAAGAGAAAGATTTGGATAAAAAAAATTCAATAGAGAGATCATTAAAATACATGGGTTTAAAACCAGACACACTAGCAAAAGATATTAAAATAGATAAAGTTTTTATTGGAAGTTGCACTAATGGCAGAATTGAAGATTTAAGAGAGGCAGCAAAAATATTAAAAGATAAAAAAAAAGCGTCTCATGTATACGCTATGGTTGTTCCAGGATCCGGTTTAGTTAAAGAACAAGCGGAACAAGAAGGACTTGATAAAATTTTTATTGAGTCTGGTTTTGAATGGAGAGAGCCAGGATGTTCAATGTGTCTTGCTATGAATGCTGATAAACTAAAACCAGAGGAAAGATGTGCTTCTACTTCAAATAGAAATTTTGAAGGAAGACAAGGTAGAGGTGGAAGAACTCATTTAGTAAGTCCAGGAATGGCAGCTGCAGCAGCTATCTCAGGTACATTAGATGATGTAAGAAAGTATAAAAACTAAAATGCAAAAATTCAATTCAGTAAAAAGCATTCCAGCATATTTACCTATTGTAAATGTAGATACGGACATGATTATCCCAAAGCAGTTTCTTAAAACAATTAAAAGAACAGGACTTGGAAAAAGTTTATTTTTTGAAATGAGGTATGATAACCAAGGGAATGAAATCAAAGATTTTATTCTTAATCAAAAACCTTATAATCAGTCAAAAATTTTAATTACTGGTAAGAATTTTGGCTGTGGATCATCAAGGGAACATGCACCTTGGGCGTTATTAGATTTTGGAGTTACTTGTATAATAAGTTCAAGTTATGCTGATATTTTTTATAACAACTGTTTTAAAAATGGTATTTTACCAATTGTTTTAGAAGAAGCGAAAATTAAAGAATTATCAGAATATTCAAAAAGACAGGAAGAAATTTCAATAGATTTATTTGAGGAAAAAATTATTTTTGGAAACAACGAAATAAAATTTAAAATTGATCCTTTCAAAAAAAAGTGTTTGTTAGAAGGCCTTGATGATATTGCACTTTCATTAGCTAAAGAAGAAAAAATTACCAATTTTGAAGAAAATTTAAAAAATAAAAAACCATGGGTATTTAATGATTAAAGTTAAAAAAAGAAAAATTTTACTTTTACCAGGTGATGGAATTGGACCTGAGGTTATAGAAGAAGTAAAAAAAGTTATTAAATGGTTTAATTCAAATAAGTCATTAGATTTTGAAATCGATCAAGACTTAGCAGGTGGCTGTTCTTACGATAAACACGGCACCCCAATTACTGATGAAGTTTTTTATAAAGCGTTAGAAAGTGAAGTTATAATGCTTGGAGCTGTAGGTGGACCTAAATGGGATAATTTAGATTTTTCGAAAAAACCTGAAAGAGCATTATTAAAATTAAGAAAAGAGTTAAAATTATTCGCAAACTTAAGACCAGCAATTTGTTTTAAACAATTAGTAGATGCATCTACACTTAAACCAGAAATAGTTTCTGGTTTAGATATTATGATAGTAAGGGAATTAACTGGTGGAATTTATTTTGGAGAACCAAGAGGAATTAAACCGATAGAAAATGGAGAAAGAAAAGGTATAAATACTCACACTTATACAAGCAGTGAAATAGTTAGAGTAGCTAGAGTGGCTTTTGATTTAGCAAAAAAAAGATCAAATAAAGTTACATCATGTGAAAAATCAAATGTAATGGAAGCGGGTCAACTTTGGAAAGAAGAAGTTCAGGAACTTCATGATAAAGAATATAAAGAAGTAGAATTGAATCATATGCTTGCAGATAACTGTTCAATGCAACTTTTGAGAAATCCAAAGCAATTTGATGTAATAGTTACTGATAATTTATTTGGTGATATGCTTTCAGATCAAGCTTCAATGCTAACTGGATCTTTAGGTCTTCTTCCTTCAGCTTCTTTAGGAGCAAAAAATAAAGATGGAGAAATGAGAGCAATGTATGAGCCAATTCATGGATCAGCACCAGATATTGCTGGAAAAGGAATGGCTAACCCAATAGCTACTATTTTAAGTTTTGCTATGGCTTTAAGATATTCATTAGACCTTGATAATGAAGCTGACTCTTTAGAAAAAGCCGTTCAAGCGGTGCTAAATGAAGGTTTTAGAACTAAAGATATTTTGTCAAAAGGTACAAAAGAAATATCAACATCAGCAATGGGTGATGCGATAATTTCAAAATTGCAATAATTCTATAATTATTCTAAAATTTAAAAATGCCAAATTATACAGCACCAGTAGATGATATGATGTTTCTTTTTGATAAATTAAGAAATAATAAAAATTATAATGAAATTGATAAATATAAAGAAGTTAATACTGAACTTGTAAAAGATATTTTAGTTGAAGCAGCTAAAATTAATGAGAATATTATATTGCCATTAGCAAAAACTGGCGATGAGAATCCAGCAGTTTTAGAAAATGGAGTAGTTAGAACACCGCCTGGTTATAAAGAAGCTTATTTAAAATATATAGAAGATGGTTGGACATCTCTTTCTTGTGATCCAAAATATGGTGGCCAAGGAATGCCTAAAACTGTAAGTGCCTTTTTTGATGAAATGTTATCTTCAGCAAGCCTATCATTTAAACTTTATAGTGAATTAAGTATTGGAGCATATAATTGTATTTCTCATCATGCAACAGACGAAATAAAAGATAAATATTTGCCAAAAATAGTAGAGGGTAGATGGAGTGGTACCATGTGTCTTACAGAACCAGTTTGTGGAACAGATTTAGGACTTTTAAAAACTAAAGCAGTAGAGCAATCAGATGGAACATTTAAATTGAGTGGCCAAAAAATTTTTATTACCTCTGGTGATCACGACTTAACTGAAAATATTATTCATTTAGTTATTGCAAGAGCTTCAGATTCTCCTACTGGAACAAAGGGGATAAGTTTGTTTTTAGTACCAAAATTTATCGTAAATAAAGATGGATCAGTTGGAGCCAGAAATGGAGTTTCAACTGGGTCTATAGAAAGTAAAATGGGTATTAAAGGATCAGCTACATGTGTATTAAATTTTGATGAAGCTGTTGGATATATGATTGGATCAAAGAACAAAGGATTAAATGCAATGTTTACAATGATGAATTTAGAGAGAATTGTAGTAGGAATACAAGGACTTGGTATTTCAGAAATTGCATATCAAAATTCCTTAAGTTATGCCAAAGAAAGAAAACAAGGAAAAACAAATAATACTAAATCAACTAATGGAGCAGATTATATAATCGAGCACGCAGATATAAGAAAATCTTTACTTAATATGAAATCTATTATTGAGGGAGAACGTGCACTATGTTTTTGGTTATCTCAGCAAACTGAAGTAAGCCTCTATCATTCTGATGAAAAAATAAAAAAAGAAGCATCAGACTTTGTTTCTTTAATGACACCAGTAGTTAAAACAATGTTTACTGATATGGGTATGGAAATAACAAGTGAAGCAATGCAGGTTCATGGTGGTTATGGATATACAAAAGATCAAGGTATTGAACAGTTGTACAGAGATAATAGAATTACTCCAATATATGAAGGAACAAATTCTATTCAAGCAGCAGATTTGGTTTTTAGAAAATTAGTGAATAAAAATGGTGATATAATTGATAGATATTTAGATATGATTAAAAATGATGTTAAAGTAGATGATGAGAAGATAAAACCTTTTGTTGAAGATTTTAATTCAAATATTAAAATTTTATCTGATTTTACCACTTGGATTAAAGAAAAAATTAAAGCCTCTAAAGATGATGCCAGTGCAGCTTGCAATGATTATTTAAAAGCTTTGGGCTTTGTTGCAATAGCTCACGCATGGATTAAAGTTTTAGAAGTAAGCTTTAAAGACCATAATAATAATAAAAATTTTTATGAAGATAAGATCCAAACTGCTGAGTTTTATTTTAAAAGAGTCTTACCAAGAGTGGAAAATCATTTCAAAACTGCTACGACTGGAAGTGATTATATAATGAAATTTAATTTTAAATAATATGAGTCATTACGAAAAAAATCTTGATAAAAATGATGCAAATTTTGTTCCATTAACTCCCCTGAGTTTTTTGGAAAGAGCAAAAGATATTTATCCAAATTATGAAGCTCTAGTTTATGAGAGTAAAAGTTATACTTGGAACGAAGTTTATAAAAGATGTATAAAGTTTGCTAGTGCTTTAGAAAAAATAGGGATCGGAAAAGGAGATACTGTTTCAGTGATGGCATTTAATACTCCTGAGATTTTTGAAACCCATTATTCAGTTCCTATGACAGGGGCAATTTTAAATACAATTAATACAAGATTAGATGCAAAAACAGTTGCTTATATTTTAGATCATAGTGAAGCAAAAGTTCTGATTATAGACAGGCAACTTCACACAATAATAGAAAAAGCATTAAGTCAATCTAAAACTAAACCAACGATAATAGATATTCAGGATAATTTTGCAGATCAATCTTTATTAAAAAAAATTGGTGATAAAGAATATGAGGAATTTTTAAATACTGGAGATGACAATTATATTTGGAAAAGACCGAAAGATGAATGGCAATCACTTTCTTTAAGCTATACATCTGGAACAACAGGAAATCCTAAAGGAGTTGTTTATCACCACAGAGGAGCATACTTAATGTCTACTGGAAGTGCTGTTGCATGGAATATGCCAAATAGATTAAATTTTTTGACAGTAGTACCGATGTTTCATTGCAATGGATGGTGTTATCCATGGACAATTCCAATGTTAAATGGAAAAACAGTGTGCCTAAGAGCAATAGATATAAAAAAAATATTTGAATTAATAGATAGACATAAAATTACTCACTTTGGTGGAGCACCAATTGTTTTAAACATGATAACGGGAGCAGCTGATTCAGATAGAAAAAAATTAAATCATAAAGTTTATGTTTTAACAGCAGGTGCACCTCCACCAAGTGTTATATTCAAAAAAATGGAAGCCTTAGGCTTTGAGGTTATGCATGTTTATGGACTTACAGAAACATATGGACATATTTTACAATGTGCTTGGAATGAAGAGTGGAATTCTTATGAGGAGGATAAAAAAAACGAAATTAAAGCTAGACAAGGAGTAAGGTACCCTAACACAGAAGATGCTAAGGTCATGGATCCTGAAACAATGAAACCAGTTCCAGAAGATGGCAAAACAATCGGGGAAATCATGATAAGAGGTAATATTGTAATGAAAGGCTATTTTAGAGATAAAGAAGCTACAGAAAAGGCAATGTCAAATGGATGGTTTCATTCTGGTGATTTAGCAGTTACTAATCCAGATGGTTATATAAAAATAAAAGATAGATCTAAAGATATAATTATATCTGGAGGTGAAAATATTTCTTCAATTGAAATTGAAAATACTTTGGCTAAACATCCAGGTGTTTCTATTGCTGCAGTAGTTGCAAAACCAGATGAGAAATGGGGAGAAGTTCCGTGCGCATTTATTGAAAAAGTTAAAGATAAAAATGTTACTGAAAAAGAATTGATAGATTTTTGCAAAGAAACTTTGGCTGGTTTTAAAATTCCAAAAAAAGTAGAATTTTGTGAATTACCCAAAACATCCACTGGAAAAATTCAAAAATTTGAGCTACGAAAGAAAGCTAAAGATTTTTCTTAAAAAAAAATCAAAAAAAAATGAAAAAAATTCCTATTATTAAATCAAGAAGATTAAGAAGTACTCCTTATACAGATAGAGTAGAAGCTAATGGAGTAAGTGGCTACACAGTTTACAATCACATGTTGTTACCTGTTTCATTTAAATCTATAGAGTCTGATTATGAACATTTAAAAAAATTTGTACAAGTTTGGGATGTTGCAGCAGAAAGACAAGTTGAAATTTCTGGAAAAGACTCTGCCAAATTGGTTCAATTAATGACATGTAGAGATTTGTCTAAATCAAAAATTGGAAAATGTTATTATGCACCTTTAGTTGATGGTCAAGGTTTTTTAGTTAATGATCCAATAATAAATAAATTAGCTGAAGACAGATGGTGGCTTTCTATAGCTGACTCAGATGTAATTTTTTTTGCAAAAGGTTTAGCGGCGGGAAATAAGTTTGATGTAGATATCAAAGAACCAAATGTAAATATTTTAGCAGTTCAAGGACCTCTTTCAGATGATTTAATGGCCAAATTATTTGGTGAAGAAATTAGGCAATTAAAATTTTTTAACTTTAAATATTTCGATTTTAAGGGAAGAAAATATTTTATTGCTAGATCTGGCTGGTCAAAACAAAGTGGTTTTGAGATTTATGTTGAAGATGATTCTGCAGGTCAAGATTTATTTGATTATTTGTTTGAATATGGAAAAGAATTTAATGTTAGAGCAGGATGTCCTAACCTTATAGAAAGAATAGAATCAGCATTATTATCATATGGGAATGATTTTGATAATAGAGATAATCCTTTTGAAGCAAACTTTGATAAGTTTGTAAATTTAGATACAGAAGTAAATTTTTTAGCAAAAGAAAAATTAAAAAAAATAAAAAATGATGGAATAAAAAGAAAACTAATGGGTATTAAAATTGATCACAATAAGATTGATATGTACTGTGAAAAAACATTATTTGATAATAATAATAATGTTGTAGGCTATGTTAGGTCGGCCACATATTCTCCAACTTTTAATCAAGTTATTGGAATTGCGATGATCAATAAACCTTATTGGCAGTCTAAAGATCAATTTAAAATAGAAATTGAAGAAAAAATATTTGTAGGAACTGTTTGCGATTTACCCTTCATTTAGTATAAAAATATAATACTATCATGAATATAGCAATTGTAGGAGCAACAGGTAACGTAGGTAGAAAAATAATTGAAGTATTAGAAAATTCTAAACTTTCAATTAAAAATCTATATTTAGTAGCATCATCAAAAAGTGCAGGATCAAAATTAAACTTCAAAGGTAAAGAAATAGAAATTGAGCAATTAGAAACGTTTGATTTTAAAAAAGCTAATATTACATTTTTTTCAGCTGGAGGAAAAATTTCAGAAAAATATGTACCAGTCGCAGCGAAGCATACAATTGTAATTGATAATTCAAGTTTTTTTAGAATGGATCCTGAAGTTCCTTTAATTGTTCCTCAGGTTAATTCGAGAGATCTAAATAATATAAAAAAAAATATCATTGCAAATCCAAATTGTTCAACTGCTCAGCTTGTTTTAATTTTAAAGCCATTACATGATTTATTTAATATCAAAAGAGTAGTTATTTCTACTTATCAGTCTACTTCAGGAGCGGGAAAAGCTCCAATGGATGAATTAGTAGAACAGACTAAACTTTTGTTAGAAAATAAAAAAGTAATTTCAAAAAATTTTACTAAACAAATAGCTTTTAATGCAATTCCACATATTGATACTTTTACAGATGAGGGCTATACAAAAGAAGAATTAAAAATGGTAAATGAAACAAAAAAAATTTTAGATAAAAATATAGAATTGACTGCAACATGTGTAAGAATTCCAGTGCTTATTTCTCACGCAGAGTCTATAAATATAGAATTTAAAAAACCTTTTACTTTAGAAAAAATTAGTGAAGCTTTAAATTTGGCAGATGGATGCAAAGTTATTGATGAAAGAAAAGATGGTGGATATATAACTCCTGTTGAAGCAACTGGAAAAAATGAAACTTTTATTTCTAGAATTAGAAAAGATAATAGTAATGAAAAAGCTATTAATCTTTGGTGTGTATCCGACAACTTGTTGAGAGGTGCTGCATTAAATGCAGTTGAAATAGCTGAAGCATATACTAAAAATAAATAATGAAAAATAACAATCCTTTGTCACCTCATATTCAAATTTATAATTGGCATATATCATCTTTAGTTTCTATCAGTCATAGAATAACTGGAATTATAAATATAGCTATTATAACTTTGATTTGTTTTTGGGTGTCACTCTTGCTTTTGGGAAGTTCAAACTATGAATTAATACAGAATTTTTTTGAAACATTTTTAGGTAAATTTGTAATCATTTTTACTATTTGGTCTTTTTCTTTTCAAATTCTAAGTGAAATAAGACATTTATTCTGGGATTTAGGTCTGGGATTTGAATTAAAAATCTCCAATATAACTGGTCTTATAGTTATTTTTGGATCTTTTATTTTAACAATTTTTATTTTTATTTTAGGTCAAAGTTAAATTTTATGATTAATGCAACAAAAAAGTGGATTTTTTTAAAAATAACTTCAGTTATATTAATTCCTTTGATGGTATGGTTTTTATTTAATTTAACCTCATTTTACAATGAATCTTATAATGAAGTAGTACTATTTTTTATTAGTCAGCCAACGAAATTTTTATTTTCATTGTTTATTATTTTTGCTTATTTTTATTCTTCACTTAGTATTAGTGAGGTTTTTGAAGACTATTTAAAGAATGAAAAATTAAAAAATGTCGCAAACAAATTGCTTTATTTATTTGCTATAATAATACCATTTTTAACAATAATTTTAATTTTTAATTTAAGTTTATGAGTTCACATAAAATTATAGATCATGAATATGATGTAGTTGTGCTTGGAGCTGGAGGGGCTGGCTTAAGAGCTGCAGTTGGTCTTAGTGAGGCAGGATTAAAAACCGCCTGTATATCAAAAGTTTTTCCAACTCGAAGTCATACTTCAGCTGCTCAAGGAGGTATTTCAGCTGCCTTAGGTAATATGGGAGAGGATGATTGGAGATGGCATATGTATGATACTGTTAAAGGTTCTGATTGGTTAGGCGACCAAGACAGTATAGAATATTTGTGCAAAGAAGCTCCCAGAGCAGTTTTAGAATTAGAGAGGTATGGAGTTCCATTTAGTCGAACAGAGGATGGAAAAATATATCAAAGACCTTTTGGTGGAATGACTAAAAATTATGGAAATGAAACTGTTCAAAGAACTTGTGCA
>MDTG01368070.1_pt1 | contig 10464 bp, 11 predicted proteins | sample 811421 | NCBI WGS metagenome assembly MDTG01 (sample SAMN05326645, study PRJNA326480) | marine metagenome | isolation source: seawater | place: Pacific Ocean: South East | collected 2011
AAGCTGGCGTCGACCATCACCGACGACAAAGATGTCGGGCGCGTGTACACCGAGGAGGACCTCTGCACCAAACTCAAGAACATTCTGCCTTCACATTCGGAAGGGAAGCAAGGCCTTGAGACTAGCCTCAAGATGCGCGATCCCATCCTCGCCGCAGCGATGAATTCGCGAAAGATCAAGATCACCGATGTCATCGACCACGACCACGCCGTCTTTGCTCGTCAAAAGGACGATTCCGTTAATCAGCCGGATGTCGAGAACAAGCTCAACTTTGACAACATGAAACTTGCAATGCGCGCATCGATCCACGACTCGAAGAAGTTTGCGACGCCGATGCCCATCGCGATTTCGATAGGTGGTGGAGGCACAGACCAGCGAGAATCGAAAGTCGTACCATTGCGCAGATCGTGTTCTGGCTCGCGGACCACTGCATTGACGGACGATGATATTTGTCTCTATCTGACGCCGTCAGTCGAGGCGTCGGAAATGAACAAGAAGCGGTTTGTTAACACCTTCTACATTATCTACCGCTACGACGCAAGCGTCGACGAAGAGGACGAGAAACGCCAACTCCATTTTATAGGTACAACGGAAGTGTGGCGGGACGAGGACGACCCGATCAAAATGTACAAGCTCGACGAGCAACCGGTGGGCAAGTACAAGTATGTCTGTTGCATTAGCAACAACACGGGCCGGCTGACAGCGCCCCGGCTGACGAAGGACGGCCCAGATTACGCGAACGGAGACCTGTCGCCCCCGTCCGCCATGCTCACGGTCGTGTAGGCGGAGGAGTGAGCTGCAATGGCTCTCAAGAGAGCGACGACACGCAAGCGCAGAGTCTGATGTGCGTTGGACATGCCGTGTGTGTTCGAGGCAAACTGTTTGAGGCGGTGTGTGCGTCTGGGGCGGTACGGTCTTTTGAAAGTAACTTAACACTGAACATGATTGACACATTTTTGCTGGCTGACAGCCACTTCTAGTCAATCAAACCAGTTACAAGTAAACTATTGAGACGCAAGAAAGAGCAAGGCGTTTACGTCTCAATCACGGGGGCGCTTGCTTCCAACCGGCACGCAAGCTGCATCCGATGAGAGCGGCTCGTAACAGCGCAGCTCCGGGACGCGACGCGTGCGATGCCAATCAATGACCTCGTTCAGCCAATCCTTGTGAGAAGCGTACATCTTGTCGACATCTTTGGCCTTGTACCAGCAGCTCTTGGAAATCTCCTCCTTGTCGCTGACGTTGAGTACGAGCTTTTCCGCCACCTCGGGGGAAGCGTGGAAGTGAGTGACTTGCGTCACCATCCATGCGTGATCGGTGTTGCGGTAATCGTCGACATGTCCGATGTAAATTGTTCCAACCTTGCCCTCCGAGAACAAGGTGTCCACCGCTGGGCTGTTCTGGACCGCCTCTTCACACAGCTCGCGCCGCATCGCGATCGGTACTTCCTCGCCCGATTCGACCATGCCCGCAGGAAAACAAAGCGCATCGCCGTCTTGCACCACCTTTGTGCAAAGAAGCACAAAGAGCTCGCCATCAACCTCCTTGGTCACAATCACGTCGGCGGCCCAGTTTGCCCCCCACTTGCCGAGGACGCCGCGTCCGGTGATGCCTGTCTTGCCAGCGGGATTGAGGAAGCGACCCGCGGTGAAATCGTACATGCAGCACGCACGAATCTTTGCCTTCTTGCCATCTCGGGTGGTCGCTGGGCGGTCCAGCATGTCCAGAAATGGGACGTACTTCTCGTCCGCCCACGAGGGCTTGTCCTAACCGACAAGCTTCGCCCAGGTGTAGTCGTTGGGCTTGTACGACGGTTCTTTCCAGTCGAACAAGTCGCCAACCTCCGCTCGCGAAGGGTAGCCTTGCGGCGCAAGGCGCGTCTGCTTCGGGGTGAACATGGGTGTTGAAAAAAACAAAACTTGTAAGTCGAAAAAACAAGACTTGCTTTTTTTCCGCGGATCGGCTCCGCTCGTCGTCGCGCGCTTCCTGCTCACAGACCCATGGCTTCACCCTCGCTGTCTCGCGCGACGCCGCCTGCTCCGGTCTCCATGCGCATCGGCGCGTCGATGGCGTCGCACAAGCCCCACCTGATTTTGCGCAATAGCCGACACAAGATGCCCCAGCTGGGAGACGTCTTCAACCACGTGATGAACAAGGCCAAGGGTGAGAGCACGCTGGTGTGTCCGGTCGTCGGCGCGCGTCCCAACCTCATCAACATGAAGTGCCGCTACTTCTTCTCACTCGGCGGCTGCACGCGCCCCGACTGCCGCTTCCTGCACCATGAGCCTGTGCAAGACGTCGTCTTCCATGATGGTACCGAGAAGTCCCGCTTCCGCGACGCGACATACATCTCACCGGGCCCACGCGCGGAGGTCAAGGTCTTCATTGGCAACCTGCCTTCGGACACGCAGTCGGCGTTCGTCGTCGATCTCGCTTCGCCGTTTGGAGAAGTCAACAGCGTGATTGTTCTCCCATCCAAGCTTAAGCACACGCGTCGCTGTGCGGCGATCATGTACATGTCGAGCGACGCCCAGGCGGACGCGGCGATCGATGCGATCAACGCGTACATCGACGAGTACGGTCAGTACCTGTATGCGCGCAAGGAGTACAGCCGCCCCCTCGACGTGACACCGCCTCCACAGCTCAAGCGCTTGCTCCAGGCCACAAAGGTGGCGACGATCCAGACCAAGGCCAAGCCGAAAGCGAAAGCGCCGATGCCGTCGACGCTGGCGCCACCGGTACCGGCCCCGGTGTCATCGCCGAAGAAGAAAGTCAAGCCCGTGCTCACCTGCGACGACGGCTTCTGCCTGCCGTCCAAGGCGGTGCGTCTGACAAGTGACGCCGCCGTCAAGATGTTTAATATCTCGGCGTCGGTCTTCGCCCCGCTGTACGACCTCGACGACGACCTTGATATCGAGGAGGTGCTGGATGACGATGACAAGGAGCAAGAGCAGGAGGACGATGAAGTCGACGATGAGAGCGAGCCCGAGATTGCTTCCCTCACCCAGGGCAATGCGGAACTTGCCGACCCCAAGCTCGGCTTGCAGCCGTCTCCCACATCCATCATCTGGGGTGCCTGGTCGGACGCGGAGCGTCGTCTCCGCGTCATGACGCCCTTCAAGATGCCACAACCCAAGAAGGCAAAATCCTCCCTGCCGTGGGCCGGTTGGTTTGTCTCGAACAAGCGATGGAGCGACGCGTGATACGCGTCTCCAAGTGAGCGCATCGAGGGAGCGCATGTGCGAGCGCTGGGGTGTTGAGCGCAATTGACATGCAGTGAATGCGTGTCCACGCAACTCGCCCCGACCGTGCATCGCGCTAGGCGAATGACCGTACCCTCCCGAGTGGAGCTCTCGCTGAAGTGACTTATAATGAACACACTAGAGGTGACGCCGGTGGCAGAGAGCCTCTGCCTTGCTGACAAGCTGGGTACAAAATTTATTCAAACCCCACTATAATTTGATAAGGACAGACGCGAGAGCTCCCGGGCACGGAATCGTGTGTGGGACTCGCGTGCACCAAAAGAGACACCGCAGTAGACACCTCCCGTCAGTGCGGACTCGCGCGCGCAAACGGGACAGCCTGCGTGAACAATGTGAATCTAGTCATCCTTGTCCTCATCCATCCAGATGCAGCTCGGCGAACGCAATCTCCAGATCATCATTCCAGAGCTCGTCGCCGGAGGAATTGGGGATGAACCCTTTCGCGACCCGATGCATACGAACGCGACGGACTGGAATGTCCGCAAGCATCACGGGTTTAATCTCAAGGCCCACCCAAGCAGGCGTGTCGCCTTCAAAGAGCTTGTTGACCATGTGCGCTTCCATGGAGGCGAACATCATCACGTCGAGGGCACCTGTGCTGAATTTCACACCCTCGGGGAAATTTGCGTAGTCCTCGTTGATGTCCATCATCATTCCCAAATGACGATCTCTAAGAAGTGAAAGCTTGGGATCGACCCACCTCGTCTGATAATTCTTCATCTCCCGCACAGCACAGGTTCCGGGTTTACGTGACGTGGTATGTTTCTTGGCCTCGGTCGTCGTCCGATTCGACTGACCCATGGGGTGCATGGAATGGTACTTGATGGTTAACTTGCGCCCCGCGCGGTCAGCGCGAACCCGAGGCATGATGCGCATCGGCGCACGCGCCTCATTGGTGCGGAGAGGCATATCGCTCGAGGCGTGTGTGTTTTAAACTTTTATTCAAGTTTTTTCGAAAATGAAGCGTTCCATCGTGGCTCCCGCCCCGGCGCCAAAGCGCGGCGTCATCACGACCCTCGCGAATGAAGCGTCGGCTGTGGAGGCGGCCGGCTTTATTGTCGACCTCGACGATCAAGATGCGACGCGTTGGACGGTCGCACTCGTGCCGCGCTTGCTGAGGCAGCATGGATTGAACACGTTAGTATCCGACCTGAAGCAATGGGCGCAGCGCAACCGGAAGCCCGAAGCAATCGTACTCGAAGTGCGCTTCGGATTGCGTCACCCAGACGAGCCACCTTTCATCCGTGTCGTTCGGCCGCGCTTTGCCTTTCACACGGGTCACGTGACGGTGGGCGGTAGTATATGCACACGGATGCTGACGCCTGATGGCTGGGTGAAGTCAATGACCATTGAAGCGACTCTGCGCGCCATCTGCGAGAACCTCAACGACGGCGAGGCGCGCATTGACGCGCGTCCGGCGTTTCAACGCGACTACGCTCTGGAGGAAGCGGAAATTGCGTTTGCACGTGTGGCGGCAGATCACGGATGGGGCGTTTAGATATACACAGACGCGTCTCATTGTGAGTTGAGTATATTTTCAGCAGACGCTCAAACTACACGCACAATGCACCACGCTCCTTGTGACAATCACGGCCCGCTCGCAGAGCCCTTTTTCATCTTTTTGGAGGGCGGTTCGCCAAAGTGAGCGTGGAGCCGCTTCCAGATCTCGGGCAGCGCGGACTCCCAAAAAGCGTTAATGCCCATCCCGCCGCTGCCAACATCGTCTGCGTCTCCATGCTCGAGGATGCGCTGCTTAAAGTCCGAATGCTGGTTGGCCTGCGTCTTCAGGATCTTGTACATGAGGTCTTTGCGGCCACTGTCCCACTTTGCAACGTCGATCGGGTACTTGCGCCCAAGGTCGGTCGCCTCTTGGATGTGTAGATAGGAGAAGTCGCTGCGCTTATCTGGTGGAGCCTTCTGCGCTTGGAACGCGTTGAACGCGGTGCGGTAGTCCACGTTGTCGTACGTGAACACCATCTGCTCATGAGGGGTGAGCTGAAATGCGGTGGACGGTGGCGTGTCGGACTCGTGGACAAGAGCAAACGCCGCGTCGCGAATTTCTTCCAGTGCGGGGAGATACGAATCTTCGTCGTCGCCGTCGTAGTCTCCCTCCTCGTACGCCTCGCAAGCCTCGCGGAGACGCGCAAGAGCCATGACGAAAAAAACTTGGTCAACTTTTTGAATGGCGAACCTCCTCAACCGCTTCGACGCCGCGCATGCCGGGCTTCCTTCTCCACCGGCTCGCGAGACGCCGCTTCCACGGTTTCCACCAAAACAACCACCGCCCGTCGCGTCTAAGGCTTCCGAGAATATCCGACCTTCTCCCGTTCGCGCGATGAACCGCCCGATGCTCATGGACGTCACCAATTCTCAGGAGCTCGGAATGATCGTGCGCACGGAGCTTTTGCGCAGTGATACCACGCGCATTGAGACAACGCTCACCACAGTCAATGTCCGCGGCGACTGCATCGTACGCGGTCGCTTCAACGGACGCGGTCTCTACGGAGCACACGTTGCTGAGCTCACTCCTTTTTGATTGAGGAAACACGCGCTCCGTGCCGCAACCTACGCCGCGCTCGCATCGGCACGCGCAAAGCACACCGCGGAGGCTACCGTTCTGAATTTGTTAGCCTTGTGCCTTTCTGATTGGACCGCACTCAGAAGAAGCACACACACACACACGTGTATTTGTATCCAATCAAACGGACGGATTTTGCATGACCGACATCATGCGCTGCATGAGCTCATGCTTGTTGCCCGACACGGCCAGCTGCATGTCCTCGCACATCCTCTGCAGCGTGTCCTTCTTGAAGTTCATTAGGAAGCACTCCAGACCGACAATCGCGGAGCGCATGTCCCAGTCCGTCGAGCTCGAGCCATTGTCCTCGCGAGGACGCTTGCGCGACGCATTCACCGTTTGCGTGACATCCGCGTTCTTGTACATGTGGGTCATCTTCCCGTTGCGACGAATGGCGCCGCAAAAGATGACTCCATTTTCCTCAGCCTCACGTTCGGTGAGCTTGTCCTCCAGCATGACCAGCGAGCTTGCGCTCTTCCGCCAGCGGGCATCAAGGATGACCCCGATTTGATCGGCGTTGAGCCCGTCGAAATCGCGTGGGGTGCGCGCGAGCTCCGCGCGGTAGAACTGCTCTTCCTGCTCGGTCATCGACATGCTCGCAACCCTCCAGCTTTTTTCAAAAATTTGAAAAATCAAAAGTTGCACATTCATCCTGAACACAGTTTTTTTCAGCGAGCCATGCTCACCGAGTGCCCGCTGTGCTCCGCGAATGCGATGCTGCTCGGCGGCGCGACGCACAGATCGATTTGCAAGATGTATGCCTATGTCTGTGAGAACGAGGCGTGCAAGTACCGCTTCAACAAGGCACGACGCCCTGACAGCCAAAAGTACGTTCACATCACCGTGAGCAAGAACCGTCCGCCAATGCGTCCGCCTCAATGGAGATCTGTTCCCGGTCACCTACATCGCGCACCCGCCGTCACCGGAAAGAAGAGAACGCGCCCACCGGTGAACGAATCGCCGGCGCCCATCTCGTCGCATGACGAGCGTCACGACATGTGTCCGAATGTAGCAGTAAGCGTCTCACATAGAAGACTGAAAGACAGAGGCCTCATGCCACCAAGACCGACCCTACTGAGGTGGTGCACATTACAAGGTAATGCACTTGAAAGACGACCTCACTGAAAAATTACAACGGATACGCAGGGATCGTGCTTCTGTAGCGTGCGTCCATCGCAACGCAGCGACCATTGCTGTTTGCACAGATGGCACATGAAAAACCAACTTCTTGCCTTCTTCTCCACCTTTTCAGAAGCCGGCGCAAATGTATTTTCGACGGGCGCCGCTGTACGGGAAATCGGTGGGATGAGAGGCATTGTCCAGTCCATTGGCATTGTGCAGTCCATTGTCGCGGGCGCCTCCTCGACGCTTGCACGCGCCAGTTTCTTACGTGGCTTCACGTCATACCCAAACTCAACCTCAAACCTCTTGGTTTGATTGGAAGGCCTGCGCGATCGATTCGCCGCAGCGGGCAGCTCTCTCACCTCAGCATCGTTCTCCTCCGATTTGAAGAAGGCGTCCGTCAACCCGGTGAACAACGGCGTCTTCTTGCTCACCCGGTTGGAACGTCTGCTTGGCTCACTCGACACGTCATCAACCCTTTTCGGCGGCGGCGCTGGCTTTGGTGCAATGTGCGAGGAAGGCTTCCGGCCGATACCGTCGCCAAGACCGAGACTCGCCAGCACCGCCCGGTTGCGCTGAATGTTCGCCTCTCGCTCGAGCTCATAGGCGGAGAGCACCATTTTTTTCGCTATACCAAACTCAAACTTGTAGTTTTTTTTCGAGATGGTCGCTACGCGCCGCCCTCGATGCCGAGTCGAGATTGAACAAGCGCGCGTGGATCGCCGCGCGCTTCTCGGCTCTCATGTGCGCAGCGGCGGAGAAGCCTCGCGTCATAAGTGCCAGTTCTGTCTGTGCACCATGTTTGCCACATCCGATCGCACGCCGGATTGGATGAGAGCAACGTGCTGCGGACAAGTCTGGCACGACTCGTGTCTGCTCCGCTACGTGCGCACCACAATAATCGATGACCAGTGGGTGTGCCCGAATTGCAAGACCAAACACACTGAAGATGCATTGGAGTGCTTTGATGCGTCGGACGTGATCGACCGGATCTTTCCAGAGGACACGTATGAACCGCCCGTCGACGAGGACGACGCTGATGAGAATCGAGCGTCTCATTTTCCGCACACGCGTTCACGCGGTCCCCCCGAGACCCAGACACGCAAACTTCGTTCATCTCGCGTGTACTAGCGTGCGTGTAACGTGTGTAATCTACTCCTCCGGGCGAATCCGCTCAAAGACCGGATGGCGCGGCTTGCCCGCTTGGGTCTTTTCTTGGTAGCGGTAAGTCACGCGCGTGCCGATTGGCGGTGGGTGATCGCGCATCGCATCTTTGAAGCCAGTGCCGATGCGAAAGATGACGCTCTGCTCGTCGGCACAAACCAGTGCGCCCATGCGCCCGCGGTTCCTCCCGGTTCCTTCCTCGTGTCCGACGACGATGCACTCGGCGTCGCACATCGGCTTGACCTTGAGCAAGTCGCCCGTGCGTCCACCCTCGTACGGTTTAAATGGGTGACGCAGCACGAGGCCCTCGCCGCCCAGGGCGAGCACCGCCGCTAACGCTCGCTCCACGTCATCGCGACCTTTGCACCGATGCTGCTCGATCGCACATGCCCATCCGTCAGCAAACAAAGCCTCCTTGACCTTGTCGATGCGCTGCTGAAACGGCAGGGACAAATCGGGCGCGTCAAAGACCATAAAGCCGATCTGCGTCCACCGGTCCACGTCGGGGACGTGCGACCGGACGATGCTCATGCACTCTTGGAAGCGACCGCGCCCGAGAAAGAGCTCTCCGTCGAGCCGCATCGTGGTGGGAAGCTGCTGCAGCAACGCTGCAGGCGCGTGGATCACGATGTTGTTACGCGACAAGAGACGTTTGCCCGTCCAGAAGCAACGCATGCCATCCAGCTTTTCCGACCAGTACCAGCCGGTCGGGTCCTCCGTCGTCAACTTTGTAGCCAGCGCCACCTCAAACGCGTCGTCCTCGCGCGGACGCTTCTCCGGCGCGGGTGTTGTCACCGGAAGAGAACGCTTGAGGTTGACAGGCGTACGTGTGGAGGAAGACGTCAGTAACGCCTGAATGTGCTTGCACTGCCGGTCCTGGATGGGGGCCCTTGTAAATTTCCACCCCGGGCATGTGCAGTAGATGTGATCGTGCTTGCGCGTGACCGTGTACACGGCGCCCTTGCTGCCGGCGACGAGCACCGGGTTGTGCAGCGGGAGTGGATCCATTATATCAAACTTGAAAAACACAAACTAATGACGACAATGCGCTTCGGCATGACTCCTCTGGGAGCTGCGGTCATGGTCATGAGCGCGGACTCTTTCGCGCTCGAGCTCGAGGAGCTCGCCACCGCCGACATCCTCGAGCGCGATGTCTACGGCAACACCGTCGCACACTACGCACTCGAGCGCTATGTGAAGGAGGGCGACAACGAGGACGTGTGTAAGCTGCTCATAGAAACGAATGTTGCCATCGCGAACATCCCGAACAAGAACAGGCAGCTGCCCATCGATCTATTCAACGAGCCTCTCAAGTGCACGGACCCTTACGAATGCGCATGCGAGACCTGCTACAACCGGGAGGTCACCGAGTATCTGGACACACGTCCGGTCACCTGCTGCCTCTGGGAGTGCAAGGCTTACGAGCTGCCCGGGATCTCTGCTTTGAACAAGAGCATTCTCAAGATGCATGGCGGCCTCGTCGACGAGATCACACAAGCTCATCCGGATGAAATTGCGACAAAGGACATCTTTGGAAACACAGCCGGTCACTACGCCGCCTATCGCGACTCAAAGGGCATGCTCGACTTGCTGCTCGACCGCTGCCCCGACAAAACCATTATGATGGTGACCAACAACATGGGACAGAAGCCGGCAGACATCGTCAAGACGGGAAAGCTGCAGGTCACCGACAAGCTCGCGCAGTTCACGGTCGTCTACGACGTCGAGCCCGGGTGCGACTGCTGCAGCCTCCGGCTCGGCACCGCATGTGAGCGTCCATGACGCTCACGCGTACAATCTGCGGGTTTGCTTTACACGGCAGATACCGGCGGTGTGTGTGACGACGGTCATAGCTTACAGCGAAAGCGCTCTTGCGACGCACGTCTTTGAATGATTCACTCACTCAAGTATTCACTCTCCCCTTCTTCCAGCTTTAGATCGGCGCGAGGTCCCACGACCCGCCTGCGTCGCTTCGGCACGGTTCGCTTCTTTTTGCGAATCGTCTCTGCCAGGACAGGGCGTTGCACCCTCTCGTGTCCAAGTTGCTGGAAGGTGCCGCACGTATCAAAGTAATAGACTGGACACTTCAGGTACGCGTACTGCGCCGCGTACATCTTCGGAGCATTGAGCCGCGCCTCTTCTTTCCTAAGCAGCTCAGTCTCCTCGTCCCGCTCACGCTGCAACTGCTGGTCCCGCTCACGCTGCAACTGCTGGTCCCGCTCGCGTTCCAAGGCCTCGGCTCGCTGACGTTGCGACTCAGCCTGTTCTTTCGCTTGCATCGCGAACGAGGTTGCCTTCCAGCAAGGCTCAGCGTCGGAGCGAGATCGGTCGACCCTC
>MDTG01043450.1_pt1 | contig 10463 bp, 10 predicted proteins | sample 811421 | NCBI WGS metagenome assembly MDTG01 (sample SAMN05326645, study PRJNA326480) | marine metagenome | isolation source: seawater | place: Pacific Ocean: South East | collected 2011
ACAAAGAAATACGAATTATAGAATAGATAATAATTAAAAATCGTTAATAAGTAATTAACTTAAATGTATTTCAGTTTCTAATTAAGAATAAGTGGTTTCGATTAATACTTAAAAGAATTATGACTTTTATTATTTTTTTATTAATTAAAAAACATTTTTTATTGATTACAAGTCAGTGCTAAATTTCATATTTAGTTGATTTAGAAGTCTTAATGTAAAATAAATTATTAATATAATCTTTATTTTACTTTATTAATATCATCTCTAATGATTTCATGAGCGAATTTTTCTTGATAAGACATATAATATTTTCTTGAAGCTTTTGATATATTATCAAATTCGTGTGCCTCAAGATTATATAAACCATGTAGCTTTGATAAAATCTCTGTTTTGCTGCCATTTATAATTTTTATTTTCTCTGGCATTTTATTAAAGCATTGACTAAATGGATAGCCACCATTTCTAGTGAGATGTTTATCTGAACCTAAGAATAATACTCTATTTCCATTACCATACATTTCAAATCCAAGAGTAGAAGCAAAAGTTACAATCAACTTACATTGATCACAGTGCAAATAAGAGTTGAGAAATGTTTTATTTTCATAAAAATTTATTTTTTTTGACTTTAAAATTTTTTGATAAAATAACTTTTCTTTCTCAACATCATTTTTGTCCTCACTTCTTAATATTATTTTGAATGGTATTAAATTACTAGCCAAAGATTTATAAATTATAGGTAAATTAATATACATTCTTTCATTCAAATATTTCAGAAAATCTGGATCACGATAATACTTGCCGTTCCATATGTTATTTTTCCAATGTGAAATATAACAAACCTCATTGTTGTATAATAACTCATACTTTTTAAGAATTTCTTTTTTGTAAATTCCATATCTTAATGAACCTACGGATTTATAACTTACATATTTTTTTTTCATTTCATCGAGCAAGTCTTTCTCATATTGTCCAAAACCATATAGATTAGGAAAATTTAAAATCCTTTTCCAACCATGAAATGTATATTTTGATCTAGTACCATTTTGTACTGCAATTGCGTGTATTTGAGGCAAATAGTCATTTATTTGGCCGATTAAAGGACTATTGTCAGAGAATGAAATTAATATTTTCGTTTGTTTTTCAATACAAAATGAGATCAAATTTGCAATAAAAATTTTTTTTGTTTTTATAAGGAAAATAAAAAAATTAAAAAAAAAGTTAAAACTAAATATTATATTTATTGTGCCATGAACCGATACTCTAATACTACTTTTACTATTTGGAATACAATATCTAATTTCCTCACTTTTAAAATTATCCAGAATTATTATAGAAATTTTTTTTCTATTATAAACTTTTAAATTTATCATTTATTGTAGGGTAATAATAATTAAGTTATTTAAAATTAACATATCTAGCATGATTTATATGAGTGAAAACTTCAAACAATATTTTATTTGTGAATTCCATAGTTTATCAACTTTGTGTATTTTTATTTATGTACTTATGTGCCATCAATAGACCTAATGTAAGAAAGATAAATACATTTACACGATTATTAAAAAAGGAAAGGTGAGGCATTATAGGCCAAAGTTGAACAAAAATTGAAACCGTTAGACAAACAACGTAATCTGACATTATATAATTTTTTTTAGCTAGGATATTAAATAGCTGAAGAAATATGAGAACTGTTAAGAACATGAAGAATACAATAACTGGTATTGTTCCAAATAAACCCGTCTCGGCTAATAACTGAATATAAATATTGTGTGGGTGCGAATTACAACTATTTGTCTCATCCCAATCCTTCATAATTTTTCTATATCCAAAGGTATCTTTAGCAAATTTTTCGTCAGCGCAAATTAATCTAAAAATTTTAGGCCCAACTCCAAATAATTTATTTTCAAGAAAAATATTATAAGCAGACTCATAAAGTAAATCATGTTCAGGTGAAAACGTTACTGACGAGTTTGTCTGAGTTGTTGTTTGAATCACCATTCGATGCTTTACTGAATTATTTGTCGTGGCAATAATTAGAATAATGATAAATGAAATTATAATCGTTAAAAATCTAATTAATTTCCACTTAGATAATAAACACAACATTAAGAAGGTAAAAATAGTAAGAATAAAAAAGCTCGTTCGCTCTCCACTTAAAAAAATCAGCACATCTGCCAGGACAAATATTATCATCGAAAATAAGATATGTTTGTTTGAGTTTGCGTAAAAAGTTATTGATAATGCAAATATTATTGGAATTAATCTAGCTAGATAGTGTCCAATAAATTTTTCATCATCAAACAATGCCATACGTAGACCATCATAGTTATATCCAAAGAAGTTTTTGCCAATAAAATACTGGGTATACCCATCAATAATTACAAAAATAATTGACGCTGATAGCACAATAAAAAAATTTTTTATAAAATTTGTATTGTTTATAATTATGAATTTAACCGCATAAGCAAAAATACCAAACCGAAAAAAAAATAATGAGTTCTCGAGCGATAAATATGGGTCTACACTTAATAATGATCTGATAATTAAATAAATACACCAAGTGAAGAAAATTTTTCCAAAAATATCTAATTTTCTTATATCAATATCCTTATCAATAATTTTTTGGGAAATAAATAGTAAGCATATTATTGTTAATGCCAAATCAGGAAGAAAGGGTCCTGTAATCATTAAAAAAGGCAAGATAAGCAATAAGAATGATTGATACTTAATAGTGTTCAACATCATATTTATTCAGATTAATATTATAATTCTATATTTTTTAAACTTGTAATGTAACATAAATTATTTACTTATAATTCTGATAAAAATCTATTAATAATTCTCACGTCAGTTTTTAGTAAATTAATTAAATTAATTATTACTCTACTATTTTCAAATTTTAAATTTAATTACTTCTAAAAAAAATAATATAAACATTACAAGTATATATCTACAAGGTGGGATTGTTAATCAATTGCTACCTTGTTTATGATTAATATTAAAATTTTAGAATCTTAATTTTTTTATCATCGGAAATATTTTCCTTAATGAATTAGACATTATTATAGAAATTAAAAAATTCATAAAATATCTTAGTAAGAATATATTGCTCCATTCCCATTCTCCAGAATAGTCATATTCGTAATTTGCAATACCTTTTTTAAAAAAATAAACACCAGGTTTATTTTTTTTATCTATGCCACCAAAATTATAAATTCCTACTCCAAGATCACGTGCTTTTTTTAATAGTTCAATAGTAAGGAAATAGCTTGCTAGTAAATCTCTACCTTCTGGTGATGTTGCGGCTCCTAAATCCCATCCTTTATTATTAAAATAAATGAAGGCTCGATAAGAAATGGGATTATTATTTTGATCATATATTAAGCCGAACAAAATATTATTGGGTAAAGTCTTGTACAAGTTATCAAATTCTTTTTCAATATGATCACTAAAAATTTTTTTGCTTCTATTCATTTCGTTACTGACTCTCACTAAATCACTTGAGTTTGGTTGCGATGAAAATTTGATGTAAAATTTTTTACTAGTATAAAATTTTAATGATTTTTTGTAGCTTTTTTTCCAATTATCTGATGCGCCCTTGATTATTTGATCATCACTTTTGTCTATATTTAAACTTATTGACCTTGAAACATGTTCCCTATGAATTGGTTTGTACCATTTATTTTTAGTTAAATATTCGTTATCAATTTCAATATTTGAACTATTTGTGTCCATTCTTACATAAATGAAATAAGATTTAGTTAAAAGTCTCAGACTTTTTTTGAATTCTTGATCCAAATACTTGACATCACCAATTATATTTCCAGGAATATAGATAGCTGAAAAAAATAAAAACTTTTTATAAGTTAATTGAACAAAAATGGATTTTCTATCTTCAGTGATTTTTTTTAATCTTAGGACCTTCCATCCCATTAATGATTTATAGTTTCCCCATCCATAGCTTTGTCTATAGTGTGTTCCCATTTCCAAAAACTTCTTATGCCATTTATCATCGTTTTCGTCAAAAATTGTCCAGGTCATTTAATTTACATTTTGTAAGGTTATAATTTACACACACACATATATATATATTCACTACTGAATGCAATGTTGTTAAGATCTCCCAAATATCTTATATATAAGTAATCCAATGTACTCATGTGAGGCAAATTGATATTTAATAATATTTTGTATGAGATTGAATTTTAAAAAATCCTTTAAGAATTTTTTATTTGATCTGTAGTCGACACTATGTGGAATTAATTTACAATTAATTTTTTCTGCAACAGCAATAGCTCTTGGGATGTGAAATGCAGAGGTTAATAAAATCCAGGTTTCATTATCATTCACTTTGAAAAGTTTACATGAATTTAAAATACTCTGATATGTATTTCTTGACTCTGACTCGAAAACTACATTAGATAAATTTGCAGAAAATAAATTATAAAATTTTTCAGCAACATATGTTTTTGATGTTACTTTAGGAAATACATGGGAAGCACCCGAATATATTATTTTAACTTCAGGGAATTTTTTTTGTAATGCGAGTGATTCTAATATTCTATTATTTGAACCGTTTGCATAAATTTGATTATATTCAATAGACCTATTTATATCTTCACCTCCAGATAATACTAATATTCCATCAATATTATCTGGTAAATTATTTACATATTTTTTCTCTAAACTATACATAAGAATATTACCAGTAGGCAAAATAGCAATGATAAAAAAATATAAAAAAATAATTATTAAAAAATATTTTGAGAATTGATTTTTTTTTATTGAATAAAAAATAAAAGAGACGTTAATTAAAATAATTATTAATGTTAACTGATTAAAGAAAATCCAATAAGCTAACTTTGAGAAAAATATATACATATATTAATTGTTATTAAAATATTTTTTTTCTATATTTTTTGTTTTCGCAGTAAATCGTCTCATGAGTTTTTGGTTAGCTAGACGATATAAATCATAAATCTCTCTTTGCTCTGACTCACTAATTTTAACATACTTATTCAGCAAACTTTGTAAAAATGTTAGTCTAAAGAATAATTCCATTGAATTTAAAACTGTAGTAAATGTAAAATATTTTTTCATAAATAAATAATCATATATTCTTACCTTTATTAATTTTAATATTTCTTTATTAGACGAACTATTGATTGCCTCTAATGAAATGCTATTTAAATCGTATTCTGTGAAATTACAAAATTCCAATAATTCTTGAAATATCTCATCTGAATTAATCGATAATTCTTCTAAGGTACCTATATATATATTTTTTTTTGGAAAGAGCTGATAAACTCTTCTTAGATTATCTTCAAAATCTAAATTTTTAATTAAATTAACATTTGATCCATTTATAATTGTGGAAATATAGTTTCTAAATGAAATAAACTTTAAATTTTTGAAAATTATACGTAGATAATTTTCTTTATATTGCGATGTAATGAGATCTATTTGATTTCTAATAAAAATAGATATCTTTAACTCGACATTAATATCTTTTGCAATTTTTTTTATTCTATTAAAAAAACGAATTTTATTATTATAATCATCATTTATGTTAAGAATTCTTTCATATCCAAAAAAATTAAAATCTCTTTTTATATATGAAGAAATTAAATTGGTTATAAAAATATTTTTTTTATTAAAATCTTTGTTTGATAAGTTTTTAATCAGTTCAAAACAATTTAGTAGATTTGCCTCATTATTTACATTAATTGTATTATTATCTATTGATATTTTAATCATATTATCAATTATAAAGGATGATCCGGCCTTAGGATATCCACAATGAATAATTAAAACTTTTTTATTTTTCATTTCCATATATGCATGAATATAAACATAATTAATAATTTATGAATAAAAAGAAACTTTACTTAAATATAATTTTTCAGATAACAATGATAGTCATTGTATCTGTTTTTTTTATTACTAATCAATTAGAGTTTTCTAAGTTAAATTTCTTGCTATCGTCTAACATTGTAAACCTATTTATACTTATATTTTTTTTAAAGTTTTTCATATCTTGTTTATTTTTTTTTATTGTAAATATTATTTCAGAAAAGAAAGGTCATTTCTTTGAAATAACAAATACCTTTCTACAAGGTGGATTAGTAAATATGTTAATTCCTGGTATGGGACTAATATTCAAATATTACAAATTCAAAATTAACTCCAATATTAATCTCGCAGAGTACTCTGTGAGTCAGAGCATATCTTCATTAAGCTCTTTATTATCTTTTGGTATATTAGCTATTTTATTTGGTTTTGTTCAAATAGTAATTATCAATACTACAAATTTAATTATTTTCTCAGTAATGGTTTTTACCTTAATTTTTTTATTATACTATAACAAAAACAATATTTATTTTTTTTTGAAAAAGAACTTACTTAAAATAAAAAGAATTAATAATTTGTATTTAGAATTACAAAGTATAAAAAAAATAATTTTGGATTATAAACTAAATTTTTTATATATATTTATAGGTTTTATAATACTTTCAATTTTACAATGTTTTGCTTTTTATAAAGCTCTTGATATTTTTGGATATGATTTAGATTTCTTCAGTTCAAGTTTTATATACATAAGTTCTAGTTTGTTAGCAGTACTTTCAATGATTAATGTTATAGGATTTTTTGAATTGGCGTTGTCAATTTCAGCATCTTTTATAACAGAAAATTATATTGACATGATAATAGTAGGCTTAGGTTTTAGAATTCTGAACACAAGTGCTTTAATTATGGTAATTATAGTTAATTCGATAATTAATTTAATTTTACATTATAAAAGAAAAAAATCAGAACGACTATTTTAAGAATTATTTTGATTTTTATTATTAGGGTAGCTTAATAATACAGCTTTATTTTTTCCTTTATATATGAATATATTTCCTGCTCCTAACCCTATTATCTTATATTTATTTGCGATCTCAAATATATTATCAAAAGATCTTGCTCCTCCAACAAATGTTATAGGAGCTTTTGATAAATTATATAGTTTTTCAATTAATGTCTCATCATATCCTTCCTCTGTACCATCTTTGTAAACAGACTGAATAATTATTTCACCTACACCTAAATCATTTAATTCTGAAATTGTATTTTCAATAGAGTTCAAATTAGTTTTTACATTGTCATAAATATAATATCTTCCATCATCATTAGTATTAATATCAAGTGTTATGGCTACACTTTGAGAGCCAAATTCTTTAATGATTTCCGTAATAATTGATGGGTTAATAAAAAAGCTTTTTGAAACCGATATCTTCTCAATTCCAATTGAGAATAATTTTTCAGCATGCCATACTTCTTTAATACCACCACCATAACATAGGGGCATTCTAGCATTTGAAGCGATATCTTCTATTAATTTAAAATTAATGTTTTTATTATTAAAAAGAGATATATCAAATATTGTTATTTCATCAACTTCCTTTTCAGAAAAAATTCGGATTATATTTATTGGATCACCAACATATTCAGGATTTTTAAATTTTGTTGTTTTGACTACATAATTATCCTGTAACAATAAAACTGGAATAATTCTTGGTCTAAGCACAAATTTTTGCAAAATTTGATAAAATTTTCATTCCATTACTGTGACTTTTTTCAGGATGAAACTGTACACCATAAATATTTTTATAATTAATGGCGCTGATAAAATCTTCACCATAGAATGTTTTTGATAAAACTAATTCATTGCTCATTATGCTTTTATTACTATATGAATGAAGAAAATAGAATTCACTTAAGTCTTCAATGTTGCTAAATAACTTATTATCTTGAGTTTTTTTTATCTTATTCCAACCCATGTGTGGATATTTTAAGTTTTCTCTATTCATTTTACTAATATTACCTCTTATCCAACCAAAACCGCTTTTTTTCCCTTCATCACTTTTTTCATAAAATATGTGCATTCCAATACAAATTCCTAAAACAGGCATGTAATGATTAGAAACTAAATTATTAATTTTCTGAAATAAATTTGAACTTTGTAAACTATTAATTACAGAGTCAAAATTTCCTATTCCTGGAATAATTAATTTTTCAATATTATTTAAAGATTTTGAGTCATTAATTCCTATGCATTTGATCCCAAGTTCAGTATAAATATTTTGGATTGCATAGATATTTCCAAATCTAGTATTAACTATACCAATCAACTTATATTCCTATTCTCAATTTTTAAATTTGTTATAACTTTAGTGATCAACTTTAAAATTTTTATCTTTGACTTATAATTATAATAAAACTTATTAGACCCTAGAAATATATTATTAAGATCATCAATATTAATGTCCAGTTTTCTAGAAATATAGTTAAAATCTCGATTCACATTTTCTATGTTAGAGTAATAATTTGATTTAAGAAGCTCAATAGCCTCATGTCGACTAATTTGATTTGTGGCTATCAGACTTGATAATTGTCCAACTCTTGCATCGTGACCAAATTTTTTTGGCTTCCAATAACCATCAAAAAATTTCGTAAAATTTGACTCATGATGTTTATCACCATAATTAGTCCACTCACATTCACTCTTTAAAATTTCAATTGCTCTGGCTTTATTATAATCAATATAATTTAAAGGCTGATATAACTTTATGCCGTAAAGCATTGGATAAATAATTTTATACTCAAAAATATCAAGTAATGGAAATTTTTTTAATTTAATTGTACCAAATTTTTTATGGATATTCTTAATTAAGGTCACATCGCCAGAAAAATATGCAATATACAATGGTGGCCGATAACATTCTGTCTGTAAGTTGCCGCCAGTTAATATGTTTTTTATATTTTTCTTTTTTGCAAATTTATGAGTCGATGCCCATATTGCATGATCTTGTATAGACTCCATATATGGAACTTGAGCAAATAAAAATGATCTACAGAGATCTTTCATTTCATTCCAATCAATTACTTCAGTATACAAATCCAAATCGTAAACGTTAACTAGCTTTTCGATATTTGAGACTGCTATTGAATTATTCCATCCGGTATCTACGTGAAGTAAGATAGGTTTTAGTCTTAAATTTCGAACAGTGTGATAGACTAGATAAGAACTATCAACACCTCCACTTACACCAATAATACAATCATAGTTTGAATTTTTATTTTTTTTTATTTTTTTTACTAAATCATTATTTAGTTTTTTACTTATTGATTTATTTTTAACGAGTATAGGAGAAATTTTATTTTTAAAGTTTTGGCAATATGAGCAAATACCAAATTTATCAAATTTTATTTGATAATTATATTGATTATCTACTACACAATTTACACATCTCTGATAATTATTCATAATATAAAAACAAAATAGAACGTATATTTATAGGTAATATTAAATAAAAAGACAAAAAAATTATGTTATATACAAATATATAAACATTTATTATAAATTTATTAGCATATGACTATCTTGTTACACAATAAAATGCCTCCACCAAATGAAGTTATTGATATTGTAAAAAAAAAGGGGTTTCTTATTTGTGAAGATGCAATTAGATCTAGTAATTTTGAGAGTATCCAAAGGTACTGGATAAACCGGTTTAAACAATTAAATAATTCTGATCTTCCAAAATATGACAGATCTCCGAAATATTTATTAGGTCAAGAAAATTTTTCAGCTATTGAGGACAAAAAAAAAGAGTATCGAGTAAAAATTCAAGAATTTTTATGGAATGACATTCATTACGATACTAGAGAACTTTTAATTGAGATGCAAAAGTTTACTAATCTATGTCTAAAGAGGAATTCATACGATGGATTATTATATCACCAAAATAAAAATGCATTATCACTTTCTGTAAATTATTACCCCCCAAATAAAGGAAGGCTAACAGCTCATAAAGACTCTAAAGATACTGATCTATATTTATGGATGATTTTTAACCTTACATTTAAAGGAGATCACTTTAATGATGGAGGGCTATATTTAATTGATGAGGAAAATAAAAAAATTGATTTAGATAAATTATCAACTCCCTCATCAGTTATCTTTTTTAATGGAATGCTAGAACATGGTGTTGACTTAATTAAATCAGAGAATGGTCTAGGAAAAATTTCAGTTTTTCCTTTTAATACCTACTATGAAACTAGCGATACAATTCCAAAATATGTAAAACTACTTTTAAACATAAATAATAAAATAAGGTCAAAGCTTTTAAGCCAAAAAAAAGAAAAAAAGGGACTTAAAAACTAATTTTTTATTAAATCTAATTAAGTGCAAAATTGAAATCCAAATCCAATTACCTGATGGCAAAAAATGCATTGAAAAAATACTCTGAGTAAACTAAAGAAGCAAAGTGACATTGAAATTTCACGCTTAGTAGACCTGGCAGTGTCCTACTCTCCCATGCCTTAAGACAAAGTACCATTGGCGCTGGAGCCCTTAACGTTCGAGTTCGAAATGGGATCGAGTGTAACCTCTCCGCTAAAACCACCAGGTCAACAAA
>MDTG01259076.1_pt1 | contig 10463 bp, 5 predicted proteins | sample 811421 | NCBI WGS metagenome assembly MDTG01 (sample SAMN05326645, study PRJNA326480) | marine metagenome | isolation source: seawater | place: Pacific Ocean: South East | collected 2011
TACGCCATCTTTAACACAGAAGAAGTTAGCAGCGCCCACTTCCTCTATACATGAGTGGGTTTCAGCATCAAGATAGATAATCTCAGCATATCCCTTGGCTTTTGCATCCTTGCTTGGCATCATTCCAGGAGCATAATTTCCAATTGCTTTGACGCCGCCAGAGCCACCTGGGGCAGCTCTATGGTGGACGTCTGAAATCAGCAGGTCAATCGCTTTAACACCACCTTTGAAGTAAGGTCCAACTGGCGTTACATAGACCAAAAACCGATATGATGGAGCAGGGGCAACCCCGAGAATGGGACCACTTCCCATCAACAAAGGACGAACATACATTGCGCCTTTGCCCATCGGCGGTAGCCAGCGAATATTTGCTTGCACACATTGTTCTGTAGCATCTATGAAGATTGATTCAGGCACTGGTGGCATTTTTAGCCGATCTGCCCCTCTCTGCATTCTTCGAGCATTTTCTTCGGGTCTGAAAAATACCACTCTGTTTTTTGCGGTTCTGTATGCTTTCATGCCTTCAAAAAGCCCTTGTCCATAATTTAGCACTCCAGCAGCAGGAGAAATCTTCATGTCACCATAAGGCATTAATTCACCAGGCATCCATGCATCATTAATTCCGGTTTCAGTAATATACATTGTATCTGTAGGAGTTAGCGAGAAAGTTAAGTTGTCCCAGTCAATTTCCTCAGTCATAACAGACCCTCAACATACTAGCGATAGAAATTCGGCTTTCAATCATTACTGTTGGTAATCGAATAAAAAATCGCGTTTTGGCCGGTAAATATCATTACTTTTATCACATAGGGTGATGCGTTGAGAGATGGATATTGAAGAGTTATCATCTGATGTCGCACAGAAATTAGACGAGATTGGCCAGCCTTTGGCAATCCCGATTGTACTTCTTTCATTACTACTATTTTTACAAGGTTATCGAAGACTTCAAATTGTTACCATGGTGGTTGGTGGGGCAATTGGATATATTATGTCGCCAAACATATTACCGTTAGTATCCGATATTGGTTTAGATTTAAGCTCATTACAAGCAACCGCGATAATATGTTTAATTTTTGGTGTAGCACTTTCTGCTTCAGTAACCATGTCGACAAGGTTACTTACCTCAGCGGTAATTTTCATTACCTTTTCAACCGCAATCGGGACCTTGAATAATTATGGTTTTGATGTTGAGCGAAGTGAATTATGGAGTGGATTAGCAGCTTTAGCCGCGCTATTTTTCACCATGGGATTAAACAGATTACTTCCGGTAATATTTTCAGCAGTTTTCGCTGCTTATGGATTCATTTTAGCAGCCTTACTTCTAACGGGTAATGAGTTGTCAACGTTTGAGCCAGTTGATGCTAAAACATTCGTGATGATCTTACCGCTGGTCATTTTTTCATTATTCATGCAAAAAATAGATGTTAAGAAGCAGTATGAGAAAGAATTGGCAAAAGACGAACCAGATCCTGAAATTATCGAAGCACAACAACACTTTTTGAAGTTATGATTTTCAAAATAACAAACATTGATAAGCTGACCGTATGTAATATTTCTATGTCCAGCGTAATTAAACAATACAGAGAAAAAGAAGATGCCGTAAGTCCCGTAATCGCAACCATATTGATGGTTGCAATCACTGTAGTTCTAGCCGGAACGTTGTATGTGTGGGCCGCAAGTTTAGCAGAGTCAAATACCGAAGGATCATTGAACTTGTACAGTTTTGAAGCGAGAGAGTCGCCCTCAATGGCGACAACAAATACAGATGATAGTTTGGCAATATTAACCATGACACGTGGAGAAGATACCTCGTGGTCCGTGTTATCGATACAATTGTCAATCAATGGTGCAGCCTCTGTAGCCTGTGCAGTACCAGGCCAAACCGATGGAAATTGTGTAGTTGTTGATACATCTGACAACACAGATAGCTGGACTTCTGGCGAAGACGTAACAGTGCTTGAAAATGGAGTAGATCTTTGCAATGATATAAATTGCGAAATGACTTTTTCAATATTGAATCTTAGAACCAGTCAAACATTGTCCAAGGCCAGTACCGGCTCAGAAACAATAACAAATTCTGAAGATTATACAGCACCTACAACCCCAAACCAAGACAATGATGATGATAATTTAGACGATGACAATCAAGGCGGGGATGACAATAACGACAATGGTAATGATAATACTAACTCAAATCAGTGTACTTCCTCCAGCGAATGTATGCTAGGTGGTTTCTGTATGAATGGCGAGTGTGTCTATGATGACCAGGATACTGATGGTATCTCTGATTCGCAGGACAATTGTCCGCAAAATGCAAATGCTGACCAAGCAGATTCAGATCAAGACGGCACTGGTGATGCATGTGACGCGACTCCATACGGCCCAATGACTACCTATTATCCAGATGCTGACGGAGATACCTATGGCGATGTCAACCAACCATATGACGCATACACACAGCCAGCTGGTTACGTAACTAACTTTGATGATTGTAATGATCAAGACCCTAGCCTTAATCTACTAAACTCACAGGGCAACTGTGCTCCTGAGCCAGCAATTAATACATACTATTTGGATGCTGATAGTGATACTTATGGAGACATAACTCAAACCACTCAGGCTACAAGTCAACCAGCCGGCTATGTAACTAATTCTGATGATTGCGATGACTCTAATCCAAGTTTGAACCTGCTGAATTCTAATGGTGATTGTGCTCCCGAACCACAACCATCAGTTGTTGAAGCAATGACCCAGACATCTGTGGTGAATAGTGTAATGCAAAGTGGTCATAAATATGTTTTCAATGATGGCACAGTTTATGATGAAAATACGCAATACGGCTTAGGTGATGGCACCTACACATTTTCGAATATTGGAATCACTCATCCAATGGCAATACTTAACGACGGGAAAGTCGCTGAAATTAGTTACACATCCAGTAATGACCCAATTGTCATCAAAGTAAGTGGTGGATCTTTCAGTGCCCCCTACTATGATTTCACGGATGCCAACGGCAATGCTATAGATATCTACAACGGAGATTTTGGTTTCATGCGTGGTCAAACCTATGTCTTTGAGGCGGACGGCATAGCCTCAAATCATCCGTTTAGAGTATATAGCGATGGTTCATACTCTCAATCAATATCTGGCTCCTCTTCATCGATAACTGTATCAATCCCCACCGGCCACAGCACTACTGCAGGCGATCTGTTCTATGACTGTGCACTCCACTCAGCCATGAAAGGAGACATGCAAATACTCAACGCAGCGGTAGATGGTACAAACTATGATTTCTACTATGGTGACATAACAGTTACTGTATCCGGAGACTTTGATGTGGTGAGTGTGTACTGTCTATATCACGGTTACATGGGCGGACAAGATATGCTGGTCTATGGTAGCGGATACGAAATTGTTGATGCGACTGCACCTGTAATCACTGTGCTAGGTAACAACCCAGCAACAGTCGAGCTTGGCTCAACCTACACAGATGCAGGGGCAACTGCGGACGGCGGTGAAACTGTGACAACATCAGGTACAGTCGATACAAACACGGTCGGCGTTTACACCATTACCTACACTGCTACTGATAGTAGCGGTAATCAAGGAACTGCAACACGAACAGTAAATGTTGTTGATACGACTGCACCTGTAATCACTGTGCTAGGTAACAACCCCGTCAACATCCAAGTTGGGTCTGTTTACAATGATGCAGGTGCATCAGCAACCGATACTCTCGATGGTGATTTGACGTCAACGATTAATGTAGTGAATAATGTTGATGCTAACACCGTCGGAACCTACACTGTAACTTACGATGTTACCGATTCAACAGGTAATCAAGCAACTCAGGCGGTGCGAACAGTAAACGTCAACTCTGCTGCTAACACAGCGCCCAGCGTTGATTCGATAATGTTGTCAACTTCTAATGATGATGGATTGGTTTACTCTGATGTCACCCTAACATGCACTCCCACAACCTCAGATGCGGATGGAGATACTGTTACAACTAGCATCACATGGACTGCAGACGGTAACCAAATAGGCACCGGTTCCAGCATTACTCTAACTACATCACTGGTCGACATTGCAGACGCTGTATATTGTACAGTTACTCCAAATGATGGAACTGTTGATGGCACTCCAGTCGACAGTGTTTCAGCAACCGTGGTAAATTATGCTCCAACAATTAGTAGCGTAACCATCGATAACACCTCTCCGACTATTGGTGACACCCTAACCTGTAGCGCTGCCTCAAATGATGCTGAGGGACATTCATTAACTACTACATATACTTGGTATGTCAACTCTGCCGAGCAGTCACCTACCAGTCCAACATTTGATACGACTGGTCTAAGCGATAGCGACGTAATCTACTGTTCTGCAAGGGTAGTAGATGCATATGGGGCACCCGCAGTCTTGCAATCCTCATCAGTAACTGTTACAGCGGGCAGTGGACCAACAACTCACTACATCGACATACAAAACTATGCATATTCGCCTTCGACAATCACCATTAATGTCGGTGATACAATAATCTGGACCAACCTCGATTCTATGGATCATACTGTGACCAGTGATGATGGTGTGACCTTTGACTCAAATTATATTTCTACTGGTGGTACTTTCAGTTTCACCTTTACTTCTACTGGCACTTTTGGCTACCATTGTTCTCCACATCCAGGCATGACTGCAACAGTTATCGTTCAATGATTGTATTTGCTTTAATACGAAGGGCAATAATGGGTGGCTCATCAGCAGTTCTTGGGCAGAGTCATGAAGTTCGCCGGCAGATTGGGGGTAATCAGCGGCCGCTACCACTCTATTGATGCATCAAATGATGGAGAAAAACACCGTACAATAATCGAAGTTTTTGGTCGTTGTGAAGATGGCCGCTCGATATGTTTGCTAATTAACGGGCTGCGTCCAAGTTTTGAAATTAAACCTCTAACTCCTTGGCAAGAAGGTCAAGATATTAGCCAACATGACTTAGATCGTCTTAAGGTCATAAAAAACAAGGAAGACGTAGTAGATATTACTGGGCCGGTGATGAAACTCACCGACCACGGCATGCGTCCAATTTGGAAAGTAACTACTCGCCAACCCTATGTGGTTCCTAATTTACGAAAATCATTGGAGAAACAAGGTTGGAGTATTTATTCTGGTGACATTCCTTTTCTAAACCGCTTATTTTTAGATTTAGATTTAAGTATGCATTTACATGCTAAAGGTGAGATTATCGATACAGTTGATCAACTAAATACCGATATGCAACAAACTACTAAAGTTCGAGCAGCAGGTGGTGCTGGAAGATATAATGTCGATATTACTGTAAAATGTCATATCGATGACTTGTCTGATACAGATACATTCCCTGTGCCATTTAAGGTATTTTCATTCGACCTTGAAACAAGTATCAAAGATGAATCAGTTTTATGTGCTGCAGCTTGGATTGAAGATATGGGTAACAATACAAGGCAAAAGTTCGCTCTTGAAGGAGAAGAATCTCACATTTTAGAACAACTGACCTTGATTGTCCGATCCCAAGACCCGGATATTATTACCGGATATAATATAGATAATTTCGACTTACCTAGATTGCGTGATAGATGTGATGAATTAAGCAAAAAAGGTGGCTGGCGTCGCAAAGCATCATTGTTTGGGTGGGGTAGAGTTGAGCAATCTGAGCAAGAATACAAGCGTACTCGCACCGGTTTAATGCCTCGTAGACAAAGTAATCGAGCGTGGAATGTTGCAGGACGTAGTGTTGTAGATGCATGGTGGCAAACCCGAATGTCAATTAGGCCGCAAAGAGAAACCTTGTCTTATGTGGCCAAGTTGCTATTTCCTGAGGACAAAGATCGTCACAAAATGGATGTAGATGCCTCAAAAATGGATGATGAGTGGGCTGCACGTCCACAATTGGTAATGGAATATTGTATTAGAGACGCCGAATTACCTCTTGATATTCTTGAAGAATTACAGGTAATTCGCCGAAAAGAGGCAACAGCGGCTGTTGCAAAGGTAAGTTTTGATACTGCAGCCAATGGGTCCTCTAGCCAACTTGTAGATTCATTGATTATTAGACTAGCAGACCGTAAAAACATCGCTGTGCCACTTACTGGTTCGGCTGAGGCTAAGGAAGGACAAATTACTGGTGGTTATGTTCACGATGTTGATGCAGGTTTGCATCCTTGGATTGCAGTACTTGACTTCAAGAGTATGTACCCCTCAATTATGATTGGAAGCAATGTGTGCTACACAACTAGAATCGACCCAATCCAATCAGATCAACCGGCTGATGATGAGCCAGTTCACATAGCGCCAACTGGCGCTAGATTTCGCCATCAAAGCGTTCGAAAAGGCTTGGTGCCAACATTGCTTGAGAACTTGATGGCTCAGAGAGATATCCACAAATCAGCATTAAATCAAGCTAAGCTAGAAAGCGACTCAGCAGGAATTATGTTTCATGACTCTATGCAATATGCAGTTAAGATCCTGATGAATACTTTTTACGGAGTATTTGCTAGTGGATTTTATCGTTTTACACATAGAGATTTAGGTTCCTCAATCACTGCATGGGCGCGCTTCAATATCAAAGATATAATTGCTCAACTCAATGCAGAAGGGCATCATGTTGTCTACTCGGATACCGATTCAATATTTGTTCGTTCACCGGTTCCTGAAGGCTCGCCTTCAACAATTAGACCAGATGAGAAGCAAGCAGCTGAAGAAGGTGAAAAAACAGCTCTAGCCAAGATTAAATCATGGCAAGAAGCAAAACAAAGCATGATCGATTTTGGTCTTGAAATAGCCGAACGCTACAGTAAAGATTCAGCAGTCTTAGAATATGAAAAAGGGTTATCTGTATTCTTTTCACACGGGGCAAAAAAGCGTTACGTTGGCCAAGTAGTATACCCAAACGAAGAGATGCTAATACGTGGATATGAAACTCAGCGTACCGATTCCTTTGCTTACCTTACTAAAACTATGAAGCAATTATTCACTTATGCTTTAGCAGATCAAGAAGCAGAACTAGTAAAGTGTGCATTGGAGAGAGTCAAGGCCTTGAAAAACAATGAAGTTCAAGCCACAGAGCTGATATTAGCCAAGTCATGTAAGGGGCAAGTTAAGAAAAATGGTGAAGTAGATTTTTCAAAAAATTATGCTAACCCAGACAGTATGGCTCAAGTTAGGGTTGCTAAAGCACGAATTGCCCTTGGGCTGGGCTTTACCTCAGGAATGAAGGTCTCCTATGTTGTGACCGATGCCTCTCGTTCCCCTATGGTTGTTCAACCATGGTTAGAAAGTGAGCATGACGGTGGTATTACTGATTATGATGGAAGTTTCTATGCTGAACGATTGGCAGCAGCACTTGGCAGAATTACGGAAGCATTTGGCTGGACTGCCAAAGAATTACTTGCTGGAAACAAGCAGAGTTCGTTATTTTCCTTTTAATTCGGGTCAATTCGTGGAAGCACTTTTGAAATATTAACCTCACAGGCTAGATAATGAAGACCCGATTACAACCATTTATGATTGTGATAATTATGCTAACATCTAGCCTTTCAGGCTGTATTTTTACTGGTGATGATAATGATGCAGTTGTTGTAACCGCAGTGTTTGATTATTCACCCAAAACAGACATAAGAACCGGAGATAGCGTTCAATTAGATGGCTCAGGTTCACTCCCTCAAGACGGATCTCTCACATATAGTTGGGATTGCGATGGTGATGATGCAACCGATAAAACTGGACAAATGGTCAAATGTAGTTGGGAAGAGGTTGGAACTTATAGTGTCACTTTAACAGTAGTATCTGGCACAATTAGCAATTCACAGACCAAAGAGATTACAGTTTCCGAGGCACCAGTAGGATCTCCAGAGGCAGTAATAACACAGTATACCGATGAAGAGGATTGTCAAAACGAGGAAATCGATAATACTCGAGATATAATACTGTGGATTTGTGTAATGGATAAAGATCCTGGATCTGATCGAGAGATTCAAGATATTAGAGACATTTCTTTAGATGCAGAAGATACCGATGCGGGAGGCGAAAATCAATACATTTCTGAATATAATTGGGATCTTGATTTGAATGTAGATTCAGATGGCGACGGTAATACTGAAAACGATGCCGATTTAACCGGGGAATCTGTAGAGTGGCGTGATGTTGCTCCAGGTGAATATCAAATCAATCTCTCGGTTACAAATAGTGATGGAAAAGTTGATGGAGATAAAATAAAGGTATATGTTTCATTTTATGGCTATTGGGCTGATTCGAATTGGCAAATTGACAGTGGAAGTGCAAATGATCCAGAGGAAATACAATTTGATATGCCAGTTTTTTATGACAAAGAAACCGGTAATACTATTCGTAAAGTGGAGGTTATACTAACCTATCCAAAAATGGAAGATGACCAATGTGTTGATGTTACTCCAGGTGAAGGAGATAATTGTCGAAATAAATTAGATATTTTTGCTTATAATGAAGAAGATGAAGAAGCCAAGAACACTACAGAAACCCCTCTTGACGGCCGCGAGCATGGCGACTGTTCAGATGATGATGATTGTGTTCATATGCTATTATCATCTTACATGTTCTCAGAAACAGAGTCGACCTTCGGTGATGGTGAATGGGTAGTGGCAATTCATAACGAGAAAATAAATGATCAAAAAATAGAATCTTTCGTCATTATATTACATTACAAGTAAAATTTATTCCAATATATTGAGAAAGCCCTTTCATGGGCAGTCTTCACGCTCATGTCATGCGCAGGACTCGTATAGTTGCAACTATTGGTCCATCATCACAAGATGATGAGACCCTTTTTTCATTACTTGAAGCAGGAGTTAATGTTTGTCGCTTGAATTATTCTCATGGTGAGCCAGAACAAAAAACCGAGCTATATCAAAGAATTAGAGCAATGGAGGATAAACTCGGGCGTCCCACTTGTATCCTTGCTGATTTACCTGGACCAAAATTGCGGTTAGGGGAATTCACAGGAGTACATGTTCTAAAAATGGGTGAGAGAGTAAATTTACACTGCGGCATTGCGAAAATGAGCGATGCATCAAGCAAAAAACTACCTGTTCAATATGATGGGTTATCCTTTGAATTAAAAGCCGGAGATCCGGTTTTATTATCAGATGGTTTAATCCGACTATCAGTAGAATCGACTACTGGTGAGAGAAGTGGTGTCGTTACCTGTAGTGTGATTGATGGGGGTCCAATAAGTTCTAGAAAGGGTATCAACGTCCCAGGGACTCTAGTAGACTTGCCAGCCATTGGGCCAAAAGACAAGGTCGCTTTGAAGCATGCATTGGACACAGGTGCAGATTTAATTGCGGTATCTTATGTTAGAACTCCTGAGGATCTAAAGCCTGCTAAAGAAGAGATAAAATCCAGAGGCCTTTCAACATGGGTTGTCGCAAAAATTGAACATCCAATGGCATTAAGCCATTTAGATTCGATTCTTGATTATGCAGATGCTGTAATGGTGGCAAGGGGCGACCTTGGTGTTGAAATCCCTCTCGAAGAAGTACCAATTGCTCAACAACGAATAATAGATGGTGCATTGGAAAGAGGAATGCCTGTTGTGGTCGCTACTCAAATGCTTGAAACAATGACTGTTAACCCACGTCCAACTAGAGCCGAAGTAAGTGACATATCCACTGCAATAAGGCAGGGTGCTACCGGAGTAATGCTTTCAGGGGAGACTGCATCGGGTAATTATCCCTTAGAAGCGGTACAAACAATGAGCAAAATCGCAACCTCAACCGAACGCGGTTTAGATTCAAGTCAGCTTAAGCCAGAATCTATCTCTAGATTTAAAGCGACTAGAGCTGTTGCCCATGCTGGAGTTGAATTAGCTAAGTTATCTAAGGCATCTAGATTACTTGTAGCAACTGAAAGAGGTAATGCACCTAGGTTAGTTTCATCATATCGCCCAGGGATACCAGTTACTGCGGTGACTAATAGCATCTCAACTGCCCGTAAGGTACAGTTATTGCCTGGAGTGGACAGTATGGTTTGCGAAGAATTAGATAGAGGTTCAGCAACTATGCAAACCGCTTTGATGGAATTAGTCGAATCTAATCAAGTATCGCCAACTGAAAAAATAGTTGCCATCTCTGGTTCACCAAAAGCGATCAGTGGAATGACAAGTACTGCTAGACTATATCGGATTTCAGAAGATGGTCAAATCGAAGGCACAGAATAAAGTATTATTAAAGCATCAAAGAGGGCTGATTTCTATGCTTTAATCGGCTTTTTTTCATGCGTCGCTTTCAAATAGGGGTTGTTTGTCGGAAGGCTCGATAAGGAGTTATTAATATGCCATCTCAATGGGAAGACAAGAGTAAGCCACACCGTAATATTGTATTCGTTGGTCACGTAGATCACGGAAAGTCGACAACCGTAGGTCGTCTACTTCTGGACTCAGGCCACATCGAAGAACA
>MDTG01413979.1_pt1 | contig 10463 bp, 8 predicted proteins | sample 811421 | NCBI WGS metagenome assembly MDTG01 (sample SAMN05326645, study PRJNA326480) | marine metagenome | isolation source: seawater | place: Pacific Ocean: South East | collected 2011
CTTAAAAAAAGTTAAGTTTGCGTACTAATTTAATTGGAAGCGGGGACATTTGTCCCCATTTTTTTTGAAAAATATTATGGAAACAAAAGTACTAATACAAACTTTTACTGAATTTGCTAAACAAAAGAACGTTGACAGACCGACTATGATCAGAATTTTGCAGGACGTTTTTAGAGCAATGATTAAAAAAAGATTTGAGCATGATGAAAATTTTGATATAGTTATCAATGCAGATAAAGGTGATTTAGAGATAATGAGGTTCAGAGAAATTGTCGATGACAACTCAGAAGATATTTGGGATTTTGATAAAATAAAATTGTCAGAGGCCAAAAAGATTGAAAAAGATTTTGAGGTAGGAGACGAAGTCGCAGAAGAAATTAAAATAGAAGACTTTGGTAGAAGAGCTGTTATTTTAGCAAAACAAACTCTTATCCAAAGAGTCAAAGATCTTGAGAAAGAAATTTTAATAAGTAAATACGATGAGCTTGTTGGTGAAATTATAACAGGTGAAATTTATCAAGTCTTAAGTAGAGAAGTTCTTTTAGTAGATGGAGAAGGAAATGAAATATCACTACCTAGACATGAACAAATTTATAAGGATAAATATAGAAAAGGCGATACACTCAGAGGTGTTGTATCTAGCGTTGAAATGTTTAGGGGAAATCCAAGAATTACATTGTCAAGAACAAGCCCGGTATTTTTAGAAAAACTTTTTGAAAATGAAGTCCCAGAAATCACAGATGGGTTAATAACCATTAAAAAGGTAGTAAGGGAACCAGGGGAAAGAGCAAAAATTTGTGTGGAATCTTATGATGATAGAATTGATCCTGTAGGCGCATGTGTTGGTATGAACGGATCAAGAATTCATTCAATTGTCAGAGAACTACAAAATGAAAATATAGATGTGATTAATTATACTGATAATCAAGAATTATATATTTCAAGAGCCCTAAGTCCTGCTAAAATCACTAGCATGAACATCGATAATGAGGAAAAAACTGTCTCAGTTTACTTAAAGCCCGATCAAGTATCATTAGCTATAGGTAAGGGCGGTCAAAATATTAAGTTAGCAAGTAGATTATTAGAATTAGAAATCGATGTTTTTAGAGAATTAGATGAAGGTCAAGAAGAGGATGTAGATATAGAGGAATTTTCTGATGAAATAGAAAGCTGGATAATTGATGAATTAAAAAGAATTGGTCTTGATACAGCTAAAGCAGTTTTAGATTTAGGTAAAGAAGATCTAATTAAAAGAGCTGATTTAGAAGAAAGTACAATTGATGAAGTAATTTCTACATTAAAAAAAGAATTTGAATAGTTTATGAGCGAAGGAAAACAATTAAGGTTAGGGCAAGTTGCAAGAAAACTTAATGTTGGTAGAAATACCATAATAAGCTATTTGCATGATAAGGGCTATGAAATAGACTCGAACCCAAATACTAAAATTGATGATGACCTTTTTAGAATTTTAGAGAATGCATTTGAAGATTCAGCTGTTGAAAAAAAAGTAGCATCTAATATAAAAATTGGTCTTGAAGAAAAATCTAATATGTCTCCTGAGTTTAAGAAAGATATCAAAGAAGATAAGATAAAGCCTGAAGAAAAGAAAGAAGAAACAGAGGTCAAGAAAGAAGAACCAAAAAAAGAGGTGGGAGGAATAAAGATTATAAAAAAAATAAAATTAGATCAAAATGATAGAAAAAGAGTTGCCTCATCAGATCAATCAAAAAAGAAAAGAAGACCTAGAAAAAGAATTATTTCTAACAAAAATAAAAACAAATCAAATACTGCTATAGAAAGTAAGGAGGATCTCGATAAAAAAAACAAAGAGATTCAAGATAAAATAAAGTCAACTCTTGCAAAATTAAGTGGTACAAAAGATTCTGATACAAAGAGATCTAAATATAGGAAAGAAAAAAGATCACAACACGCAGAAGCTATTGAAGAAGAAAAAATAAAACAAGAACAAGAATCAAAAACTTTAAAAGTAACAGAATATATATCTGCGAATGATCTTGCAAAACTTATGGACGTTACCGCCAATGATGTCATTTCAAAGTATTTAGAAATAGGAATGTTTGTTTCAATTAACCAAAGATTAGATGCTGAAACTATCAGTATAATCGCTGAAGAATTTGGATATAAAGTAGAGTTTACTACCTCAGAAGAAGAAGAAATCGAGATTGATGAGGTTGTTGATAATGAAGAGGATTTAAGTCCAAGAGCTCCTATTGTCACAATTATGGGTCATGTCAATCATGGAAAGACATCATTATTAGACTATATTAGAAATTCAAGAGTAACGGAAGGAGAAGCGGGAGGAATCACTCAACATATAGGAGCCTATGATGCTGAAACTAAGAGTGGACAAAGAATTGCATTTTTAGATACACCTGGACACGAAGCATTTACTGCAATGAGAGCCCGAGGAGCAAAAATAACTGATATCGTTATTATTGTTATAGCTGCAGACTCAACTGTTATGCCTCAAACAAAAGAAGCAATTAATCATAGTAAAGTAGCAGATGTTCCAATAGTATTTGCTATTAATAAAATAGATACTCCAAATGCAAATATGAATAAAATAAAAGAAGATCTTTCTAATAATAATATACTTGTTGAAGATTGGGGAGGTAAATATCAATGTCAAGAAGTTTCTGCAAAAACAGGAAAAGGAATAGAAGAACTATTAGAAAAAGTTTTATTAGAGGCTGAACTTTTAGAATTAAAAGCAAATCCAAGCAAAAAAGCAGTGGGTACTGTCGTTGAATCAGAATTAGATAAAGGAAGAGGCTACCTTACAACTATTATGGTACAAGGAGGAACCTTAAAAAAAGGAGATATAGTTTTAGCTGGAGCACAACATGGAAAAGTAAAGGCTTTATTCGATCATAGAGGAAAAGAAAGAAATGAAGTTGGTCCCGCAACACCAATATTAATGTTAGGTTTAAATGGAGCCCCTCAAGCTGGAGATAAATTCAATGTTTTTGATACAGATAAAGAAGCTAGAGAATTAGCTACTAAGAGAGAACAACTAATAAGAGAGCAAAAACTTAGAACTAAAAAGCATGTTACTTTAGATGAAATTGGAAGAAGACTTGCTCTAGGTAATTTCAAGGAATTAAATATAGTGTTAAAGGGTGATGTGGATGGTTCAATTGAAGCCCTATCTGATTCAATGGAAAAGCTTTCAACTGATGAAATTTCCGTTAATATAATTCACAGAGGTGTTGGGCAAATAACTGAATCAGACGTCCTATTAGCTTCAGCATCAGATGCTATAATTATAGGTTTCCAAGTAAGACCATCTATTAATGCACGAAACTTAGCCGAGAAAGAAGGAATTGATATAAGATCATATTCTATTATTTATGAAGCTATTAATGAAATAAAGAATGCTATGGAGGGAATGTTAGAGCCTACAGAAGAAGAAAAAATAATGGGTAATGTTGAGGTTAGAGAAACATATAAAATATCAAAAATAGGAACAATCGCAGGATGTTTTGTTACGAATGGTAATATTATAAGAAAGAACAAAATTAGGTTAATTAGAGATGGAATTGTTATATTCACCGGAAAGATAAAACAACTTAAACGTTTTAAAGAGGATGCTAACGAGGTTAAATCTGGTTATGAGTGTGGTGTAAGTATAGAGGACTTTAACGATATAAAAGTTGGTGATATTATTGAATCATTTGAGATTCAAGAAATTAAAAGAAAGCTTTAAATTTGAAATTATGGCTAAAGAAAAAACTAAATATACAGATAAAGAACTAGCAGAGTTTGAAAAACTTATTTTAGAAAAAAGAGAGAATGCTCAAAAGGAATTAGATTTCATAAAAGAGTCATTACTAAGAAGTAATTTATCTGGAACCGATTCTACACAAGGTGCACTTAAAACCCTAGAAGATGGTGCAGATACTATGGAGAAAGAAAGTCTAAGTCAGCTTGCAGGTAGACAACAAAAGTTTATTTCGAATTTAGAAAAAGCTTTAATTCGAATAAAAAATGGAACTTATGGTATCTGCAAAGATTCTGGTAAATTAATAGATAAAAAAAGATTAAGAGCCGTTCCTCACGCTACCCAATCAATTGAAGCCAAACTTAAAAGGGGATAAAATTGAGTATACTTGAAACAAAAATTGAATCTCTCATATTTTGTTCACCAAAACCGATAAAAGTATCTGATATAATAAAAGCTTTTTCGGAAAGTGAAAATAAAAAATATAATGAGAAAGATATAAAAGACTCAATTAATAAATTAAAAGAAAAATATAATAAGAAAGAATTCTCTTTCGAAATTATAGAATCAGGTGGAGGATATCAATTTCTTACAAAAAACGACTTTTCTAGACTAAATGAGATTCTTTTAAAACAACAATCTAGGAGAAGACTTTCAATATCAGCACTTGAAACTTTATCAATCATAGCATATAAACAACCTGTTACTAAATCAGAAATTGAGAAAATAAGAGGAGTAAATTGTGACTATACAATTCAAAAGTTATTAGACAAAGAATTAATATCTATAGATGGAAAGTCTGATAAGGTTGGTAGGCCATTAATATATTCTACTAGTGAAAAATTTATGGATTATTTTGGCATTAATAATTTAGATCAATTACCAACAATAAAAGATTTCCAGCAAGAAGAAAATTCTATTGGTGATGAAGAAGAAGTCTAATTCTGATTTAATTCGTTTAAATAAATATATATCTCAGTCAGGTCTATGCTCAAGAAGATCTGCAGACCAATTAATTATAAATGGTAAGGTAAAGGTTAATAGTAAAGTATGTCAAGAGCTTGGAACTAAAGTAAGTAAAGATGATAAGGTAATAGTTGATAATAAACTCATTAAGCCAGAAAAAAATATTTATTTATTATTAAATAAACCTAAAGATTACATAACAACAAATAAGGATACTCATAATAGAAAAATAGTTTTTGATTTAATAAAAGGAGTAAATGAGAGATTATTCTCCGTTGGAAGACTAGACAGAAAAACAACAGGCTTATTATTACTTACTAATGATGGAAATATAGCAAAAAAACTAACGCACCCTTCGCATAAAATTAAAAAAATTTACAGTGTTGAGCTTGAAAAAAATATCTCTGAAAGAGAAATAAAACAGATTAGGAAAGGAGTAACAATTGAAGGTGAAATAATTAAAGTTGATAATATAAAAAGACTTGAAAAAAACAATGAAGTAGGTGTTGAAATACACATTGGTAAAAACAGAATAGTCAGAAAAATATTTGAAAGTATTGAACACAAAATTTCAAAATTGGATAGGGTTCTTTTTGGGCCTTTTACAAAAAAAGATTTACCAAGAGGAAAATGGAGAAAATTAAGTGATCAAGAAATAAGGAACCTAAAAATATTCACTAATTAGTCTTTTATAAATTCAGATAATTGCATAGAAATATATTTTAAATGATTGGAAGTGGCATCATCTTTGGTTCTTTTGATCTTACTTTTTATTTCTTTATTCAAATCAAAAAGTTTTCCTATTAAAATTGGCTTTATATCTGATGAAGCATAATTAATATTAGCCCCAAATCTTCTAGCGTAGCTTGATTGTTTTTTATCCTCCTTAATCATATCAATAAATAAATTAACATAACTTTTTTGTAGGTTTCTACTATGAATGTTTATTGGGTTTGCTGTTTTTAAATCTACCCAAATACTTTTATCAAGATCTATAATCATTTCATTGACTGTATATGCTAATTTACCATTCAAAGATTCATTTTCTAACATTCTTGCTAATCTAGAATAATCAAATAATCTCCTTAAAGCAAATTCTTGAATTGACCTTATTCTTTCCTGTGCCCCGATATTTTCAATTTTATTTATTATAACTCTGTTAACTAACCAATCCAATGAATTAAAAACATTTGAATTTAAAAAGGCGATTGCTTTCTTTTGAAGATTCTTAGGTACGTGAGTATATACTTCACCATCCTGATCATTACTTTTAAGGTTTTCATAAATTCCCCCAACATTAGTAGAAACGTGGCCAATATATCTTCTGAATTGAGAATAAACATTAAGATATAGCTCTTTTAAATCATCATAGTTTTTTCCATCCTCATAAGTCCAATCAATTAAATTGGGTACTATTCTTTTAAGATTTAATAAACCATAATAACTAGCATCCATATTATCACTACCAATAGATTCAGTTTGAGATCTTGGATCAATTCCATTAGAATATCCAAACCAATATTCATAATTATCTGCTTTTTCTTTTATCCATTTATTTAGTATTTCTTTTTCTGAGTTTTTATCTTCTCCATCAAAATATGTATAACCCCATTTTATAGACCATATATCATATTCACCTACTCTTGGATAAAAATTAGTCACTCCATCTTCTGGCTGAGCAACATAATTAAACCTAGCATAATCCATAATAGAAGGGGCAACACCATGATTAGTTGTAAAAGTTGGCGATCTTAAGCTATCTACATGATAAGCAAAACTTGAACCCATATTATGCGGAAGACCTATTGTATGACCTACTTCATGAGCAGAAACGAAACGAATAAGTTCACCCATAATTTCATCATCAAATTTTACACCCCTTGAATTATCGTTTACAGCAGCAGTTTGAATTAAGTACCAATTTCTTAGAAGGTTCATAACATTATGGTACCAGCCTATATCACTTTCAATAATTTCACCTGTTCTAGGGTCAGCAGTATGTGGACCATAAGCATTTTGGATATCCGAAGCAAAATACCTTATTACTGAAAATCTAGAATCCTCTGGACTCCAATCAGGATCTTCATCTGCTGAAGGAGGATATTTACAGATTATAGCATTTTTAAATCCAGCAGCCTCAAAAGCAATTTGCCAGTCTTCAACACCTTTCTTTAAATACTCTCTCCATTTTTCAGGAGTAGCAGGGTCAATATAGTAGACTATAGGCTTTATAGGTTCAACCAACTCCCCTTTTTTATATGCCTCAATATCCTTAGGAACTAATTTCCATCTTCTTATATAAGATGTTGATTTTGCTTTCTGCTCATCTAAGCCATAGTCTGTTTGTGTTTGAGAAAAGTAACCTACCCTCCTGTCTAAAAATCTAGGTTGCATTTTATCACTAGGTAATAAAATCATAGAATTATTTATTTCTAGACTAATTGTTTGAGAGTTTCTTGTCGAAGGTGGATCACTTGAAATATAAGTTAAAACATTTCTCACTTCAATGTTTTTAGGGAAACTTTTTATTGACTCAATAAAAGATCTTTTTTTATCTAAAGAAGTAATTTTTAGATTTTTTCTTCTAAACTGAGGAAAACCTAAAGCTTTAACATCTGTGTTAAATAAAGCCGCTATATTAATTAAAACAGAACTATCCTTCGGGTTATATGTCTCAATATCAAAAGAATATAGAATAGGTTCAAAATTCGAATTTCTCACAGACTCATAAATAGGTAAAGAATCTAAAGCTATGTTCTCATAACTTACAATTCTTAATAAAATTTTATTGGTTTTTTTTTGCCATCTGAGAACCTGTGAATTAATTTTTTGACCACCATATCCAATACCATTTGCGGTTTTAGCAATTCTGGTAACCATTAACATTTCCTTTTCTAAGAGAGAAGGATGAATTTCATAATAATAATCATCACCTTTTTTATGGACCTTAAAAAGTCCATCATCTGTTGTCACCTCATTATTAATGATAGAGTTATATGATTTGTTTTTTTCATCTTTTTTGTCTGATTTCTGAGCATTTGAATAAAAAGAAATGAGAAGAAAAATTATAATTAAGTTTTTCATGGGTTTAATTTAATTTAATTAAATCTATTAAAAAATAATTTCAATACAAATGAGGCAAAATATTAGATAAAATCATTAAGTTTATGTCTCATGAGACAAGGCCCCGAGGTTAAAATTAATTTTAATAAGAAGAGATCCTTTTGTTATTACAACTTAAATGGAAGAAGGTTTAAAGTGTATAACTGGAAATCATCCACCACAAGTATTGAACCAAACAAAGAACCAAACCTAGTTAAAAGAAAGGAAGATCTTATAAAATTAAAAAAAGCTATAGAAAAAGACTTTAGAAAAACTCCATTCAATATTGAAAAAAATTTATATGATCAAAGTCTTTTTAATGAAAGGATCCCAATATCAATATTTGAACACCCAATTGAGGGATCAATTTATGCAGCAAAAATAATAGCTGATACAATTATTAATAAGCAATATCTCGGAGAAAACTGCATTCTAGGTTTAGCAACTGGGTCATCTCCTATTACAATATACTCTGAACTGGTAAGATTACATCAAGAAGAAAACTTAAGTTTTAAAAATGTAATTACATTTAATTTAGATGAGTACTGGCCAATGAACAAAAACTCTAAGTATAGCTATCATAAATTTATGTTTGATAACTTGTTTAATCATATTGATATTGACCCAAAAAACATTAATATTCCAAATGGAGATGTCTCATCAAAAAACATAGAAAAACATTGTATAAAGTTTGAAAATCAAATCAAAAAACTTGGAGGTCTAGATCTTCAATTATTAGGTATTGGCAGAAACGGACATATCGGGTTTAATGAGCCAGGAACTCTCAAATCATCTATTACAAGAAAAGTAAGAATTGAATACACCACTAGATTTGATGCATCAGAGGAATTTGGCGGAATAGATAATGTTCCTAATGAAGCAATTTCTATGGGAACAAAAACCATACTTGATGCTAAAAGAATAATATTAGTAGCATGGGGATCCAGTAAATCAAAAATTATTAAAAAAGCAATAGAAGAAAAAGAAAATGATATTATCCCTGCTTCTTTACTTCAAAGCCATAATAACACATTATTTATTCTTGATAAAGATTCAGCATCAAATTTAGAAAGGTTTATGTGCCCATGGCTTTATACTGATATTAATAAGCCTCCTTTTAAACCATTAAGTACAACAATTATTGGATGGAATAAAGAAAACATTAAAAAAGCTGTTATTTGGTTATCGTTAAAAAAGAAAAAACCAATACTTCTTCTAACAGATGAAGATTATAATGAAAATGGTATGGGGGGTATTTTTGAACATTACAAATCTTCATATGAAACAAACATTGAGGTGTTTAATTTATTACAACACACAATAACAGGTTGGCCTGGTGGTAAACCAAATGCTGATGATTCATCGAGACCAGAAAGATCTTCACCACCTAAGAAGAGAGTAATTATATTTTCTCCTCATCCGGATGATGATGTAATTTCTATGGGTGGAACATTTGATAGGCTAATTCAACAAGGCCACGATGTTCATGTAGCATATCAAACTTCTGGTAATACAGCGGTTTGGGATGAATACCTAATTGAAATTTTTGAACAGAATGATGAAATATATAAAGCAATTTCAAAAGATAGTAGTTTCTTGAAATTATCAAATAAATATATAAAGCAAATTAAAGAGTATACTGAACAAAAGATTGATAAAAAAGGATTTGCAACTTTAAATGAAATTAAAGGTGCAATTAGAAGATCTGAAGCATATCAAGCCTGTAAATTATTAGGGTTAAAAGATAAAGAAAAAATACATTTTTTAGATATGCCTTTTTATCAAAAGGGGGGTAAAAAAAGAAAAGATATATCTAAAAAAGATGTAGATAAAGTGAAAAACTTAATCCAAAAAATTAAACCACATCAAATATTTGCAGCAGGAGACCTCAACGATCCTCATGGTACACATAGACTTTGCCTAAGATCTATATATCAGTCAATTCGTAGTCTCAAAAATTTAAAGTTTATAAAAAACTGTTCTATATGGTTATATAAAGGAGCATGGAATGAATGGAAAGTAAATGATATTGAAATGGCAGTACCTTTAAGTCCTGATCAGATTATTAAAAAAAGAAAAGCAATTTTTAAACATAAATCTCAGAAAGATGGCGCTGTCTTTCCAGGTAATGATCCTAGAGAATTCTGGCAAAGAGCTGAAGAGAGAAGTGCAAAAACAGCTAATAAATATTCTGAGTTAGGCTTAGCAAAATATGCTGCAATTGAAGGTTTTAAAAGGTATAGGTTAGACGTCTGAAGATTTTGAAAAAAATCTTAGTATTATTATTCCAACACCTATGAAACCCATACCTAGAATAGCAGCGGAATCTAAAACTTGATTATATTTAAAATAACCTATTAGAGAAATTAATAAAATTCCCATACCACTCCATATGGCATAAGTTATACCAACTGACATTTCTTTTAAAGTTAAAGACATAAAATAAAAGGTTAATGAATACCCAACAATAACAACAACAGATGGAAAAATTTTAGAAAAACCTTGAGACTCTTTTAAAGCAGAGGTTGCAATAACTTCGGTAATAATTGCAATTATTAAATATATCCATTTCATAAGGTAGTGGTGCTGGGCGGATTCGAACCACCGACTCACGGATTTTCAGTCCGATGCTCTACCAACTGAGCTACAGCAC
>MDTG01009805.1_pt1 | contig 10462 bp, 9 predicted proteins | sample 811421 | NCBI WGS metagenome assembly MDTG01 (sample SAMN05326645, study PRJNA326480) | marine metagenome | isolation source: seawater | place: Pacific Ocean: South East | collected 2011
GCATCTGTATTTAAAATTTCTATTGTTTTGCCACTATAAGATTTAACGATATCTCCAGGTCTTTGTGCGTTACCACTAACCATATTTTCTACTAGTCCAACAACTCCTACAGCATTTACTTTTGATTTTCTGAGTGCTAAATTTTTCATTAAACCGACTACTGTCGCTGAACCTGCCATATCGTAGGTCATATCCTCCATAAATTTTGCAGGCTTTAAAGAATAACCTCCAGTGTCAAAACATACTCCTTTTCCAACAAAAGCCAATGGTTTGGAATTATTTTTTGTCCCATTCCACTCCATAGTGACTAGATAAGATCCCCTTATGCTACCCTGGCCTACACCGAGTAAAGCATTCATTCCCAATTTTTTTAATTTTTTTTTATCGTATATATTTACTTTGAGACCATCTTTTCTTAAAGAGGCTAATCTTTTAGCATATTCATCTGGGTGTAAAATGTTTCCAGGTTCAGAAACTAGGTCTCTTGTGAAATAAGTTCCTTTTTCTAAAGCATCAAATCTTGCTTGGATGTGTTTATTAGGTTTATATTTCCCTATTACATTAATAGTTATGGTTCTTTTTTCTTTTTTTGTTTTATATTTTTTGAATTCATAAGATTTAAGTTTTAATCCATGAAGTAAATAATTTACTAAGTTTTCGTTTTTAACAGATAAACTGTCTGAATTTAAAATATAATCACTATTCATTCCATAGTTAATACGGATATATAGTTCCGCGCCTAAACTTTCTATATCAGAAAATTTCATTTCTCTTTTTATAGAGACCAAAATAATCTTTCTTTTTGAATTTAATTCGAAAACAAGTATTTTTTTTGTCAGATCGCAAGTTTTTATTAAATCATTGATGTAAGAATATTCATAATTAGAAATATAAGTTTTTATTTGATTTACATTAAATTTATCATTTACGAACAAAATTAGATTATTTGAAGATTTCTTTAAACTTCCACTTTTATAATTGACTTGTATTGACATTAATTTAACTAATTTTAAGGAATGCTGTTTTTATTCTAATTTTTATTGACATTTTTTATAAATATGTAGTTTAGGTTGTATTAGAGAAAGTCTTATAAATTATAAATGATTGAATTCAACAAAAAATTGATATTTAAAAAATTTTTTATAGATAATACATATTTTTTTTTATCAGCAATCATTACTTTAGGTGTAATTGTATGGGTTATTCAAGCAGTTAATTTTTTAGATTTTGTAACTGAAGATGGTCATGGGCTAGGTGTTTACTTTAAATATTCTATTCTTAATTTTCCTAAAATTATATCAAGATTATTTCCTCTTATATTTTTTATATCAATATTTTACACGATTAATAAGTTTGAGCAAAATAATGAATTAAAAATATTTTGGATGAATGGGGTGCATAAAATGAAATTTATAAAAAATCTCATAATTTACTCCCTAGTGGCTCTTGTCTTTTTAATTTTTTTAAGCTCAATGATAGTTCCATGGGCTCAAAACAAATCTAGAGTTTACTTGCAAGAATCTAACATAGATTTTTTTCCATCTTTAATAAGTGAAAAAAAGTTTATTGATACTGTCGATCAATTAACAATATATATAGAAAATAAAATAGAGAAAGAGAGCTATGAAAATATTTTTATAAAGGATACAGATAAAGATAAAGTGAAATTTATCTTTGCCAAAAGTGGTCAACTTATTAATAATCCAGACCAAAGAATTTTCAAATTATTTGATGGTAAAATTATTAATGTGAATGATGGACGTGTAACAGAATTTAATTTCGAAACTACAAATTTTGATCTAAGTAAATATCTGACGAAAACAATTACAGATTTTAAAATTCAAGAGAGAAATACTTATAATATTTTAGACTGTTATGTAAATTATTTCTTATTGGGAAAAACATACTATTATGAAATAACAACTTGTAATAATCCGGCAATTAAAGAAATGCAAAAAGAATTATTTTCCAGACTTATTAAACCATTTTTTTTACCAGTTCTAACCTTAAGCTTATGTATTTTACTATTGTATCCAAAAGAAAATTCTAATTACAAAAATTCAAGATTTTGGATATTTTTATTGGGTATCTCTATAATTATTTTAACAGAATTCTCAGAATCTATTACTGCTAGAAATTTTTCTTTTTTCAAACTTTCTATAGTCTTGCCTCTAATTATTTTTTTAATTCAATATATTTTTATAAATAGAAAAATAAATAAATTTAATTAATTTGTATGATTTATAATTATAAAAAATATATATGTAAAAAATTTATACTCTCTTTAGCAAAAGTTACAGTAGTTTTTACATCAGTTATTGTAATAATGAATTTATTTGAAGAAATAGGTTTTTTCAAAAACAGTGATGAATTTTTATTATTACCAATATACCTAACCCTTTTAAATACACCTTCAATTTTATTTGAAATATTTCCATTTATTTTTCTTATAGGTACTCTTTTTTTCTTTATAGAAATTATTGATAGAGAGGAAATTAATATATTAAAACTAAATGGCATAACTAATTTAAAAATTATTCAAATTTTGTCATTATTAACTTTTATTATCGGATTACTAATACTTATTTTTTTTTATAACATCTCTTCGAATCTCAAATTTTTTTATCTTGATTTAAAAAATCAATATACAAAAGATGATAAATATCTTGCTGTAGTAACAAGTAATGGTTTGTGGATTAGAGATGAAGTTGATAAAACAATAAATTACATAAATGCTGAAAAACTTGATAACGATAAATTATTTAATGTAACAATTTCACAATTTGATCAAAAGTTTAAATTAACAAAAGTTATTATATCCAAAGAGGCTAACATCAAAACTAACACGTGGGTGTTGCAAAACCCAATAGTTAACTTTGAAAATAATTCGAAATCGTATGACAAATTAGAATTTTTCTCAAATTTTGATGAAGAAAGAATGCTCTCAATTTTTGATAATTTTTCTTCATTGGATTTATTTAAACTCGGAGATTTAAAAACAGATTACGAAATGCTAGGGTATAATACTGAAACATTAAATGGTTATAAACATAGATTATATTCTTATCCTTTATATTTGGCCATAATGGTCTGCATTGGGGCAATTTTAATGCTTAATATCAAGCATAATAAGTCTAAGGTTGTTAGTATCACATTGGGAATAATATTATCAGTGATAATTTATTATATTAACTATTTCTTTAAAGTGATTATTGAGACAAAAGATGTTCCATATTTAACTTCTATTTGGGGTCCTCAAATAATTTTATCATTAATTATTATAACAAACTTGATAAGAATAAATGAAAAATAAATTATTAATTTTTTTAATTTTAATAAAATTTACATTTAGTTTTCAAATTCCGTTATTTTCGGATGAAATAAAATTTGAGGCTGAAAATATTGAAACGATTGATGAAAATCTAATTATTGCAAATAATAATATTGTTGTGAATGATAATTATGGTAACAAAATTTATGGGGATAAATTAGAAATTAAAGATAAAAAAGTTTATATCATTTCTGGTAATGTAATTTTTGAAAATACTGACAACACAATTATCTTAAATACTGATAAGATTAATTATAATGAAAATACTAGTATTGTAAAAACTTTTGGAAATACTAATATTGAAATAGATAATTCATACTTTTTAAATACATCAAATATATCTTATAATTTATTAACAAAAAAAATTTTTTCAGGTGAAAAATCTTTAATTAAAGATTCTAATTTAAATAAAATAGAATTAGATGAATTCACTTTGTATTTAAAAAAAAATATTCTTAAAGCTAATCAAGCAAATATAATAGACAAGAATTTAAACCAATATGAAATTGAAAAACTTATTTATGACCTTAAAGAAAAAATAATTTTAGGTAAGGACGTAAGTATTAATGAAGATAACAAATTATCCAGTGAAAGATATCTTCCAAGAGCAAAAGGAAGATCATTAGAATTAGCAACTGATAGTATGATACTCAGAAAAAGTATTTATACCAATTGTAAAAAAAGAGATGGTTGTCCGCCCTGGAGTTTTAAAGCTGAAGAAGTAACTCATGATAAAAAAAAAAAGACTATAAATTATAAAAATGCTTCTTTTAGATTCTATGACGTACCGGTTTTATATTTCCCTAAATTTTTTCATCCTGACCCTACAGTAGATAGACAATCGGGTTTTTTAGCACCTAGTCTTTTAGCTCAAAAAAAAGGTAATTACTTAAAAACTCCTTATTTTTATGTTTTAAGCAATAGCTCTGATTTTACTTTTTCACCAAGATTCTATGATAATCAAGAAAATATTTATCAGGGTGAATATCGTAAAGTTACTAAAAATTCCAAACATACATTTGATGCAAGTATAAAAAATGAAAATACTTTCATTTCTGGTAAAAATGCTTCACAAACTCATTTTTTTTATAAATCGACTATAAACACTAATTTTGATTTATTCGACTATTCAAAATTCGATATTCAGTTTCAAAATGTATCGAACGATAAATACATAAAAACTTTTGATTTAAGGTCTCCACTTATTGATGATGAGTCTGAGAGTTTAAATTCTAAAATTGAATTTGAAGGATCGAAGGATGATTTAGAATTTTATGTAAATACTGAAGTTTATGAAGATTTGACAAAAGAAAATGATAGTGACAAATATGAGTTTATATTTCCAAATTTTAATTTGTCAAAGAACATAGAGACAAAACTTGATGGTTCTTTAGAGATTATAAGTAAAGGTTATAATAAATTATTTGAAACTAACATAAATGAAAGAATATTAATAAATGATCTAAAATTTAAATCTTTTGATGCGATAAGCACTTTAGGGTTTGTAAATAATTTCGAATTTTTAATAAAAAATTTTAATGCGGACTCCAGAAACTCAAAAACATTAAAAAATGGTGCTGAAAATAGGTTAAAAAGTATTTTTCAGTTTAGTTCAAAAATCCCTTTAAAAAAAGAAAGTGAAAAATTTATATCAACAATTACACCAAAATTTGTTGGTAAATTTAATCCACAAAAAAATAAAAATATTAGAACACAAGACAGACTTATTGATTATTCTAACGTGTATTCAATTAATCGGATTAATTCTGAAAAAACTGTTGAGGGAGGGCAATCATTAACTTTTGGCAATGAATATAAGCTTTTTAGTAGAAAAAACCAATCAGAGGAATTATTTGGTCTAAATTTAGCTGCCTCATTCAGACCTGACGAAAATCTAGATTTACCAGAAAATAGTTATTTGGGTCAAAAAACATCAAATATAATTGGTCGAACTAAATTAAAGTTTAATAATTTATTAGATTTCGAGCATGATTTTTTAACAGATAACAATATGAAAGATTTTATATATCATAAATTAAATTCAAAATTTACAATTAATAACTTTGTAAGTTCTTTTGAGCTTGTTGAAGAACACGATAAAATTGGTACTACACATTTTATATCTAATGAGACTTCATTAAAAATTGGTGATAACAAAAATTTATTATTCAGAACTAGGAAAAATAGGACAACAGATTTGACAGAGTATTATAAATTGATTTACCAATATAAATTAGATTGTTTAGTTGCATCTATGGAATACAATAAAGACTATTACAGAGATGGCACTATAGAGCCAGAGGAAAGTATTTCTATTTCTTTAACTATCATGCCTTTTGATAATACACTAAATATACCAAAGATTGGAAAATGAAAAAAATTGTAAGTCTGTTTAAGATTTTCATATTAATTTTTTGCCTAAGTTTTATTTTATTCTCAGATTATTCAAAAGCATCACAGGAATTTAAGATTGTTCTTAAAATTAATGACACAATAATTACAAATAAAGATATTATTGATGAATTTAATTACCTTAAATCTCTAAACAAAGATTTAGATAAAATTTCAGAAACTGAGGTTCTTAAAATTGCTAAAGAGTCTTTAATAAGAGAAAATATTAAAAAAGATGAGATAGAAAAATATATAAAAATTGAAAATTTTAATAGAGATAAATTAATGGAGGGTGTTATTAAAAATATTTATCAAAGACTAAATTTTCAAAATATTTCGGAATTTCAAAAATATCTTGAAACATTTGATTTTTCGTTAGCAGATGTGGAAAAAAAACTGAAAATTGAGGTTATGTGGAACCAGTTAATAGCTGAAAAATTTAAGAATCAAATAATAATTGATGAGAATAAAATTAGAAAAAAAGTTATAGATGAGAAGATAAATTCCAAAAATCTTATTGAATATGATTTATCAGAAATAGTTTTTTCTGCTAAAAATACCGATGAATTAGCATTAAAAAAAGATAAGATCAGAAAAACTATCGAAAATATCAGCTTTGAGACTGCTGCAAATAAATTTAGTATTTCTGACACAGCAAATTTCGGTGGTAACATTGGTAAAGTAAATGAAAACCAGTTATCTCAATTAGTAAAAGATGAGTTAAAAAAAATAAATTCTGGTGAGTATACAAAAGTTTTAAATGTAGGAAATAATTTTATGATTATTAAAATTAATGAAAAGAAATTTGTTGACTTAAAATTGAATGAAAATGAAATAGTTGATAGAATGGTTGAAATTGAAACACAGAGACAATACGAAAATTTTTCCTTAATTTATTACAACAAAATAAAATTAAATTCTGAAATTAATGAACTATAAACCAATATTAATTATCTGTGGAGAGCCAAATAGTATTTTCACAGAATTATTTGCAAAATCTTTAAAGAGATATAAAAATAAAAAACCAATTGTTTTAATCGGATCAATTAATTTAATTAAATTACAATTTAAAAAATTAGGTTTTAAATTAACACCTAAGTTAATAAAATTAGAATCTAACCAACTAAGAAATCTTAAAAACAATCAAATTTATATTGTAGAGGTGGATTATAATTTTAATCAACCATTTGAGAAAATTTCTTTAAAATCAAAAAAATACATCAAAAAATGTTTCGATAAAGCTCTTAATATAATTCATAATAATAAAATAAGTGGTCTCATAAATGGACCTATTTCGAAAGAATTTTTTCTAAAGGGAAAATACCAGGGTATTACAGAATATTTGTCATCAAGACTTGGCGTAAAAGAAAATTTCGCAATGCTTATTTATAATAAATCTCTTTCAGTTTCTCCTATCACAACTCATTTACCCATTAGAAAAGTCCCGAAGCAAATTAAAACAAAAGATATAGTTCTAAAATCAATTTTAATATCAAACTTTTTTAAAAAAAGATTTTTTAAGAAACCTCGTATTGCAATAACAGGTTTAAATCCTCATTGTGAAAATTTTTTAAGTAAAAGTGAAGAAATAGATATTATCGAGCCAGCAATCAAAATATTGAAAAAAAAGAAGATAAATGTAAGTGGTCCCTTTCCAGCTGATACCATATTTCTTGAACAAAATTACAAAAAATTTGATGTGGTGATTGGCATGTATCATGATCAGGTGCTTGCTCCTTTAAAAGCTTTAAAAGGGTTTAGTGCTATTAATATTACTTTAGGCCTACCATTTCTTAGAATATCACCAGACCACGGACCTAATTTCCAAATGATTGGTAAAAATAAATCTAATCCTCAAAGTTTTTTAGAGGCTATCAAATTTCTAGATTCAGGTAAGTGAGAATTATTGCCAAAAAGAGTCTTGGACAAAATTTTTTATTTGATAAAAATATCATAAATAAAATTATAGATTGCTCAAAAATTCAAAATAAAAATATTTTAGAAATTGGACCTGGTACAGGAAATCTAACGAAAGAAATCATAAAGAGGAAACCAAAGAAGATTCTTTTAATTGAAAAAGATACTAAATTATTAAATTTATTAAAAAAACAATTTTCAAAGAATATAATATTTATTAATGAAGATGTTTTAAAAGTAAATGAAAATTTATTATCTGAAGAAAAGTTAACAGTATTTGGAAATTTGCCATACAACATTTCGACTGAAATTTTAATAAAATGGATTTTAAATCTTGATAATAAAGTATGGTTTGAAAAATTAATTCTTATGTTTCAAAAAGAAGTTGCTGATAGAATTATTAGTGAGTTCAATACATCAACTTATGGAAGACTTTCAATAATATGTAATTGGAGATTGAATATTAAGAAGATAATTGATATCAAGCCTAGTTCTTTTAAACCCAAACCTAAAGTTGAAAGCACCTTATTGATTTTTACACCTAAAGAAAAATTTTTTAAATTAAATAGTCCTAAAACAATTGAAAAAATAACAAGAATTTTTTTTAATCAAAAAAGAAAAAAAATTAAAAAATCGTTTAATCACTTATTTGGAAATGCCGATTTAGTTGCAGAAAAGCTACGAATAGATTTAAATCTAAGACCGCAAAATTTAAATTTTGAAGATTATTATTCAATTGCTAAAGAATTTGAAAACTTAAGAAATTAAGTTTTCAATATGTTTTTTTATAAACTCCCTGTCATAATCTTTTGATCCATTATTGATTTCAGCGTTAATCAATTTTTGTATTTTTAAAAAACACTCATTTAAATTATCATTAATCACAACATAGTCATAATTTATCCAATGAAGAACATCTCTATCAAATTGTCTCATTCTTTCCTCAGCTATCAGCTTATCTTTCATGTCCCTGTTAGAAAGCCTTTCAAATAAAACTTTTTTGCTTGGAGGTAATATAAAAAAAGTAATTAATTTATAATTTAATTTTTTATTCTTTATTTGGTCTGCTCCTTGCCAATCAATATCAAAAATTACATTTTTTTGCTTTTCTAGATTTTGAATTACTGGAGTTCTTGAGGTTCCATAAAAATTTTTAAAAACCTTAGCATATTCTAGGAATTCGTCATTTTTAATTAATCTTTTAAATTCCTCATCACTAACAAAAAAATAATCTTTACTATCAATCTCATTTGGCCGGGGTTTCCTTGTAGTATGTGAAGTGGAAATAAAAAAATTATTTTTTTCAGAAAGTAATTTAACTAAAGTTGTTTTGCCCGCTCCAGATGGGGATGATAGTATAATCATAATCCCACCTTTTTTTTGAGGCATTTAATTTTTTTAATTACTTTTACTTTCTATAAACTTGACTGCATCACCAACAGTTAATATTTTTTCTGCCTCAGTATCAGAAATTTCTGAACCAAATTCTTCCTCAAAAGCCATTACTAATTCAACTGTGTCTAAGCTATCAGCGCCTAAATCATCTATAAAACTTGAGTCGTCTGTGACTTTAGCTTCATCAAGTCCGAGATGATCAGCTACTATTTTTTTTACCTTGCTTGAGATATCTTCTGACATAATAATCCTTATTTAATTAGTTTAAATTCTTATTAGTTTAATTACCTGTTTTGTCAAGCCATATACAGGCCCCCATTGACATGTAGGGTTTCACCATTAATATAATCTGATTGAGAAGAGGCTAAAAATAGAACGGCATTTGCAATATCCTTTGGATCCCCTAATCTAGCTGAAGGAATTTTAGAGACTATAATTTCTTTGAATTTTGGATCAATTTTTTCAGTCATATTAGTTTTGATAAATCCTGGAGAGATGCAATTAATATTAATATTCTTTTTTGCATATTCGATCGCAAGGCTTTTTGACATTGCAATAATACCTGCTTTTGAAGCAGTATAGTTGGCTTGACCTAGATTTCCAGTATGACCAACCACAGAAGTTATATTTATAATTTTACCAGATTTATTTTTCAACATTTTTTTTACTCCAAACTTACTTAACAGAAATGTAGAGGTAAGATTAATATCTATAACTTTTTTCCACTCATCTAAGTTCATTCTTATTGCCAGGTTATCTTGTGTAATGCCAGCATTATTAACTAAACAATCTAAGTTTCCACCAAGTTTATTAAAAGCATTTTCAATAAATTCCTCAATTTTAGAAGTATCAGAGATATCAAATTTAAGTATCTCAATATTTTCAAATTCTGCCTTTAATTTATCAAGTTTTTCGTTTTTTGTGCCTGTAGCAAGCACCTTTGCTCCGTTTTCACTTAAACTTTTGACAATTGATTGTCCAATCCCACCCGTTGCACCGGTAACAATAATTTTTTTATTATTTAGATTTTTCATATTCTTAAATTATTTATATCACTCTCATCATTAATTGTATCAATTTTTACATCTTTATTTATTCTTTTAACGAGTCCAGATAGTACTTTACCAGGGCCTATCTCGATAAAATGATTAACACCATTATTAATCATATTAATTATACTTTCTCTCCATCTCACTCTGTTCTCAATTTGATCAACTAATAATTTTTTCAACTCCTCCTTATTTGATATTTCGTTGGCAGTGACATTAGATATTAATCGCATATTTGAGTCCTCAAAATTTGTTTTTTCAATCTTTTCTTTCATTATTAAAGTAGCTTTACTCATTAATTTGCAATGAAAAGGCGCACTCACAGGAAGTTTGATATTTTTTATTTTTTTTGATTTTAGAATATCTGTTAATTCAATTA
>MDTG01299728.1_pt1 | contig 10462 bp, 18 predicted proteins | sample 811421 | NCBI WGS metagenome assembly MDTG01 (sample SAMN05326645, study PRJNA326480) | marine metagenome | isolation source: seawater | place: Pacific Ocean: South East | collected 2011
CATATTATGTCATGCCTATATAGTACTGTGCCAGTGTTCATGTTGTAATAAAAATAATCCACTGCCTCGTCGTATGTCATTTGTTGCACTGCCATCAGCGAATCAATAACCATGCTGTAATCATACAACAAAACAAATTCCTGGTTAACCTCTACGTAGCCAATAATGCAGCTGTCAAACTGTGCACGTGGTAGCAATGCATGTGCATCGTCCAGATAATCAGGTATGTTTATCATTGTGACTTTCTCTTTATTGTTTTCAGTTTTAATAATCGTTTGTATCTATTGATAGCCGATCGGCGTGCAGACTCAAATGCAGATATGCCCTGATATCTTTCCTGTTTTATATCGTCGTATATGTCCTGTACGTCATCGTCAAGGCGTGGAGCCATCGCAATATCAAGAGCCAATTCTCCGTCGCGAAACATTCGAAAGGCGATGGCAATGGCTTGCTGTGGTTCATAGCCATCGCCCATCATCTCTTGCGCTTTGTCGTGTATTGCTTTGTTTTGTTGTGCGGTGCGTTTGCCTGGCACAAACTGTTTAGCCTTTGCCATCCTTTGCCCTCTCCCTCTCTAACTCTTTTAATTTACGGTTAACAAAACGCTTTGCCTCAGAGCCTCCCCACAATGCCCATGCAATACTTGCCTTGCTTGTTTTGTCTCGCCTTGCTATCTTTTCCTTTTCACTTTCTCCATGACGAGCAAACCATGCACGCATGAGTATCATTTGCTCTTCGTCAATGCGACCGGATGCCAATCGCCTTGCCGTGCGCATGCCTGTGCCTGGCACACGTTTGCCGCCCTCGTCTTTGTACGCAGCACGCTTGCTTATTGGCAGACTGTTATTGTATTTAATCGCCTCGTGTGCACGCTTGGCAATGGAGGCAGGTATGCGATACTTTGGCATTGCTACCTCTTCGGCTTTGGTCGTGGTCGTGGTCGTGGTCGTGGTCGTGGCTTTGGCTTTGGTTTATATCCCATAATTATCCTCGTCATCATTGATAGTATTATAGGCCCAAATGAACCAACACGCAACAGCGCATATAGCTACATATATCATTTGTTTATCTCCCTACATACAACATAGTATCATATTGATTTGTAGGCAAAAAAAAAGACCCTTAAGGGCCTTTTGTTGTTCGTTTGTTATCGTTAGATCTGGCGTAGCTTAATGCCGTCCTCTTGTGCGTATTCTTTTACGATATTGCCAAGTTCGCGGCGAAAAAGAATAGAGTTGTGTGAAGGGTTGCAAATCAATTTTGCTGCGCATAATGCCTTTAGTTCGTCAGTACTGAAAGTGTCTTTCATGCAGCGAATAGTTGAGCTAACATATCCGTTTGTGTGTGCATACAAGTACTTACATTTTAAAAGCTCTTCGGCGATTATAGCAAGTGAACCAGTTTGTGCAGCTCCGATGATTACGTTTGTGTATGTAGTTTCGTTTGTCATTGTTTATCTCCTGTTTTATGAGGGGGTTTGTCTCTCATGTTTATAATGTACCACATTACTTTATATTGTGCAACATTTATTTGCATTTATTTGCATTTATTTTCAACACAAAACAAAAAAGGCCCCGTAATAGGAGCCTTGCAAGGTAAAAGTTTTTTTTATTGTGTTTCAAAAGCTTCTTTTAGTTCACTGTAAAATTTCTTTGTGACCTCAGTGTAGTAGCCAGTCTCAAAAAACATAACCCAGTAGCGGGCTATGTTGTTTTGTGTGCATTTGCATAATTGTTTTATGGATGAAACGTAAAAACTATGCATATCGCCACAAATGTCTATATTGATTTTGTTGTCAATGTAGTTGCGCTCTGGTTGTGCGCTGTAGCCCCAAAATAAATCTTTATTCATTTTTAATCCTCCATTAATTTTATAATAGCTTCATTGAGCTGTTGAATTTCTTTTTTACATGCAATAACTCTGTCAAGAGCTTTGTGTTCAAGTTCTTTGCCAAAAAGAAAATATTTTGCCTCTTTACGGTCTGCCTCTGCCTGTGCCAGTTCTTTGTAGCATTGTTTTAATTTTTTGATTGCATTTTGTAGCATAAAATCTCCTGTTGTATGAGGGGGTTTGTATCTCATGTTTTAAATGTACTGCATTAAAACAGAATGTGCAACATTTATTTGCATTTATTTGCATTTATTTTTACACAAAACAAAAAAGGCCCCATGATAGGAGCCTTTTAAGGTAAAAGTTTTTTGTTTATTTTTCGTTTGTGAAGTCTTTTAGAGCTGCAACGATAACTGCACTTATACTTACTTCGTTATCTGTGGCGATTCTCTGCAATGTGTCTACAATTTTTTGCGGACATCTAAACGCTACTCGTTTACTTTTTTGGTTATGTGCAAGGCGACCACGTTTGGGTGCTTCTATTTTGATAGTCATTGTTTATCTCCTGTTATGCAAATAGGTTGTTGTTGTGTGCGCTATACATAAGGTTATTGCGCATATGTTCAAAAATGCTGTAAAAATCGCCATCTTCTAAGCATAATTTGCGCAATTCTTGTTTTGTTAGGCTTTCTCCCTCCACTGTGTCGTATAGTTCAGTGTCAGGATTAAAATGTGCGTATGAGTCCCAAAGATAATCATAATCTCCTTTGTCGCATCTCAAACGCCCAATGTATTTTGGTGATGGTTTAATTGTTTCATTTGTTCTAACATCGAACCAAAACACGCCCTCGGCGGTTATTACAAAATCTAAAAAATCTGCGCCGCCTGTTTCGTTTGTGATATCGTATAGCACTGCGTCCCAATCGATTTCGTCAAGTATTAATTCTAAAATCTCTGTGGTAGGCTGTGTTATCCATGCCTTAAGTAGTTGTTTGATAGTCATTGTTTATCTCCTGTTTAGGTTACACATAAATAATATGCAACATTTAAAGTAATGTCAAACATTTATTTGCACATTGTCCAATTCTTGCTTTATTTTGTCGCATAGAATGTTGTTTATTTTCCCCAAGTCTTCAGACACTCCGACTAAAATTCCATATATGTCCTCGATAGAATATTTTGTGTCTTGTGGTTGATTGACGTAGTAATCTATTGCGTCATGGATTTTGTTTTGTAGCATAAGCATATCCTGCAATAGTTGTTTGTTGCGAATTGCGTTTTGTAGTTGTTTGTTGATTTGCATTGTGTACCTCCAATGTGTACACGGTTTTTTTTGCAATTTTGGGGGCAAAAAAGTTGTTTTTTTTGCATTTTTGTTGTTTTTGTGCACACAAGCCCCATTTTGTGCACACGTGTGCACAAGCTGTGCACGGTTATTGCTTCGTTGCTGTGGTTGTTATCGCCTCGTGTGCACTTTGTGCATAGTTTTTTGTCTAAACTTTTTATTTTCTTCCTTTTAAAAAAGTTATGGAGAAAAAAGGTGCACAAAGTGCACACGAAGCTATAGTAGCGGATATTACAGCATCGTAAAGCTGTTGGTTTGTGCACAAGCCGTGCACACGTGTGCACAACATTGCAAACATTGCGGATATTGCAGGCCTGTACGTGTGCACACAAAAAAAGCCTGCAATTTGCAGGCCCCTTGTAGTGTTCCACGTGCAACTATGACGTAGGCTTTGTTATCGGCATTGCATATGCCAAAACCTGTTTGATTTTGTTTTGTCCGTCAATAAATCGCCACCGTTTGCGAAAAAATCCCAATGCCGTTAACTCTGCAATGATTTGCTCCTTGTCACTGTGTCTTCGTTTTGCTGGGTCAATGTCAAGTAGCAGATATATTGGGTCAAAATCCTGTATTACAAAATGCCTTACCGAATCTTTGTTTCTAACTGGCTTGTATTTTATGTGTTGCATATCGCAGTTAGCATTTGTCTCGTGTATCCATTTCTCAATTGGCCTCCGCCATGGATGTATGCTTGTATAGACTTCTCTGTCTTTTTCACGTTCGGCATCCTCTGCAGGTGTCAACCACCAAATAAACTGTTCGTGCCCTGGAATTTTTTGGGCTATTGCATCCCGTGCGGTGTATTGTTTATCGTCATGTTGTATTTGCTGTTTTGTTAGGATATAATGCGCCTCATGCCACAGCTGCGGTGCCACTTTCTTTATTTCGTCAATGTCTATTTTTTCACCGTCCGCAAATGTCTCTCCGACTATCACAGGCCACCACCGCCGAGAGCCTGTGCTATCTCGCAAAATGTTAAGCTTGTTTGTGGTTGCGACAAATATGCATTGCCTTGGCATCTCTGTGCTGTATTTGTCGTATTTGAGAACTGTTGTGTCTTTGGCATCCGATATAAATGCCTTCTCTTGCTCTATATCTTTGCTACGCTTCGCAAGCTCAGCCAATTCGTATATCATCTTGCCCCGCAATTTCAGTGGTGCGTCTTTGTGCCTCATATCTAATGAGGTGTTGCTAAAATATTGGTCTTGCATGCATAGAGCTTTGATACTAAAACCTTTCCCTATGCCCTGTCCGCCGTAAAATACCAATATTGTGTGCACGTCTATATCCGTGCCTACCCGTGCCCATAAAAGCCGGGCCATAAGCGACAAAAAAAACTTGCGACTATATGCACTAATTAGTGCATGCCTGTTGTAGTTATCTTTGTCCATTTTGGCCCGTTGTTCGTCGGTTTTGTCCTCAAAATCATCGGCTTCGTGTATTTGCGTTTTAACTCCCATGTATTTGTATAAAAAGTCGTCAATTCGCCGCACGCCGTCCCATTCTTTCTTGGGACCAAATGCTCCGCTTGTTAACTTCTCCAATAAGCTATGATATTGGTTTTCTTTGGCGATTTTGTATAATGCATCGTCAACAATGCCCTTTTTGTAGTGCACTTGATACGTGCCTGCAATCCAGATTATGACCTCCAATACTAATTCAGGAGCAATAGATTTGCCGTCAATGTGTACAATGTTTTCAAATTGACAATACTTTATTTTATCGACCCAGTGCGGATGCTTTGACAGCAACATGTATGCGTTATACAACGTCGGTGAAAACACGTAATATCGCCTATTGCCCTTCTCTTCCGATTTGCGAGCAATCCCGAATAATTGCGGGTCTATTTCGTTCTTTTTTGCCTCCCTATAGGCATCCAAAGCTGTTAAATCCCCCATTTATCACCTCCTATATGCCGTAATACTCGGCAAGTTTAAACAAACTGTAGCTTGTTAACTCGCCCTGTGTGCCGCAAGTGTTCATGTGTGCACAATATGCACGATGTCCGCCGCTTGGGTTTATGTAAAAAAATGTAGCATCATTGCGACCGCAGACAATGCAATCCCAATCTTCGCATCTATCGCCCTTTATTGTGCCAATTCTCTGTGCCAAATGGGCACGATAATTTGGATTTGTTGCGTATTCTATCATTAGCTCTCTTTTTGTTTCAATATAAAGGGGTTGTCTCCTTTGGTTTTTTTGTCGCATCTCCTGTTGTGCCTCCAATATGCGCCTATATTCCCGCTGTTCTTCTGTTTCTCTGGCAATAATGTAATCATATTGCAAGGTATACACCTTGCCAGATAACGAGGTATCCATGCGCCTGTTGTGCTCTGTGCTCGGATGGCAGGATGGCAGGTAATACATGCGGCTTTGGTCTTTGCAACTCGCATCCAATGCATTTGGATGATCTGGATATAGTTTTTTCCACAAATCCACCATCGCTTTATACGCGTATCTCCATTCGTTGCCTGGAATTGACCTTTTAAGTGGTATAACCAAACGCCACTTTGGTTTGTCTACTGTGTGTGAAAAAGTTGTGTATGTTATCCAATCGAAATCAAATTTGTTGTACAGGGGCATATATGGTGCCCCTTCGTCAATGTCAAAAACCAACATGTGGACACGTTCAACATTCTTTTTGCATCTGTTGCCTTTAAACTCGCCCGGGGCGAACAATGCCCCGTCCTTATCTGTGCGTATATCGTACGCAAACAAGCTCAATAACTGGTGTTTTGCAAGGTTGCGCTGCACTCCGTGCTTTGCGTATTTGTTGTCAAACACAGTGCAACTGTAAAGCAATTTGTCAAATAATCGCATTGTTAATCTCCTAATTTTGGCCATTTATAATTTTTCATCAAATCCATAAAATGAAATTTCACCAATTTTTTTGCTGGCTTAAAATCACAACTATAAATCCGATGGTCAGAATATATGTATCTATGTTGTTCATTACTGTATATTTTGATAAATTCACGACAAACAGAAGCAAGCGCCCTGCGTTCAAAAGGTGGGCCAAAAGCGTGTTTTTTAAAAAAACTACGTTTTATTTTTAATTTAATGTACAATTCACCCTTGGGATACCAATTTTCATATTTTGGAAATGATATATTGGTCTCTCTGTATGCTGTAATAACAATTACATAATGTTTAAGTCTCATTGTTTATCTCCTGTTTTTTATTTAAAGCACATTTTTTTTAGTTTGGCATAAAAGCTATCTTTATTCAACCGTATCGGATTACCAAACCAAACATCATGATTCAAATATTCGTATCGATAATAATCACAGCTTTGTTCGTACAATAATCCTGTAAAAATAGCCGACAATGCGCCACAATGATTATATGGGTCACGTATGCCATATTTATCAAAATCTGAATAGTTGATTTTTAGGCTAAACTCTTGACCGCCCTTTGGTCGCCAATCCTGTGTGCCCTGGTGATAGCCTTTGTTTTCATATACTTGTGCATATACAATAAATATGCAATTTGTTATTTCTGTCATTGTTTATCTCCTGTTTTATCGTTGTTAGATTTGGCTATGATGTAGCCAAGTTTTGTCATCTGTGCCCCTCCAAATGGACACGTTTATAATTACGTGCGGCTCCTCACCTGTGGCACCATATAGATCCTCGGCTTTTAAGCTTGTAATGTGGTTATCATCCAAGAGCCCGCCCTTTGTCATACCGTCAAAGTAGGTATTGACCAGCCTGTCAATGTCTGGCTTTGTGGTCTTGGGGCTTCGTTCTGTGGTTTTTTTGTGTGCCTTGGGCCTTGGATGCACAAAAACCAAATCAACATGTATAGGCGTCGTTTTGTCTATCTGGCGACACTGTTGTGCCTCCATTGCATGCGCTACATTGTGCGCTACCTCTGCCAATGCTTTGCGGGTTTTCTCCGGCGTGTATGCTCGGCCTGTGTAACGGCTAAAACGTGGTCGACCCATGGCCACAGGCTTGTGCTTTATGACACAAAAAAAGTAACTAATCCACATTGGTCACTACCCCATAGTCAAAAAGATAATTTGCACAAACTTCTTTTGTTGCCTCTCCTCGGTTTTTGCCTGTAACACGTGCCACAGCTCCAATTATCTTGGCCAATTGGTCAATTTTGGGGCGTCTGTTATTGGATACCCACAAATTAACGCATGCACGACTTACGCCACACATGCGAGCAAATCCGGCTTGGCTTACTCTATTGTTTTTTAAAATATTTTGTATGTACAAAGCCCATTTATCCGGCTTCTTTGTTTTATCTTGCATTTTTTTATCTCCTAATGTCTTGACAATGCCAGATATTAATAGCATATTGTAAACGGCGTGTAAACGTCACACATTTATTTAATGGAGATTATTTATGTTTTTATTAATTTGGGCCCTAAATAAGGACGTCCCAATGCACAAAGATAACTTTGTGCAATTATACGATACATTACCAATTGCTCTTGAAGCTGCGCATTGTCAAATTGAGGATAGCACATTTGAGGATGTTGTTTTTACACCTGTAACAGATTTTAAATTTGGGTATCACGAAGTTATTCAAGCATGGCAAAGTGAACACGGCGAACTACTACTGATTATCAAAATGGAGATTAAAAATGATATCTAATATACAGCTAATTATGCCATACATTTGCTTTGTGATATTTTTTGTGTGCCCTGGCATCGTTGCCATATTGTCAAAGAAAACGTTGGCGGATTAAAAGCTCCCCAGCCAAAAAATCCACCAACGCCAATCACTAACCTAACGTTATCAAAAAGAGCCACAGTATTGTAGCTCTTTTATTTTATGTGTTTATTGCTTATCTGTCAATTCTATTTTTCAGATCCGACAATGTCTCTGCAAACGCTTCCAAGCGGGTAAGCGTTTGTATTAATTTTGTCTCCAATTGCATTATGCGATCTGACAATGACGTAATCTGTTTGCGGACCTCTTTTTGTGCCTCGTCTCGCTCCAATTGATAATCGTTTATCACTTTCGCATATCTGGCACGCAAATCGGCTTGCTCTTGCTTGTGTTCTTCCCTCAATAATTGAGTGTCCTTTTTTTGCGTAAAGTACAGCCAAAACAAAAATGCGGCAAATCCGCCCTGCGGCAACACGTCCATTAATATTTGATTTGTATCCATCGCATTAATCCTCTATTAATGTGTACGTGAAACGATTACCCCAAACCTTTGCCGCCTTGTCGCAGATCTCCATGAAAATGTCAAATTCATCTGGGTCTTTGAACACTTGGCAACCAGCTGACCATTTTTCCACCACTGCCGACCCGCCTGTGCGTTTGCTGGAGCGATGGATATTTATCCCAAAATAGCCTTTTATGATGCTTTCTGGCTTGTGGTCCAATATCTCGTCCTTGTTGCCATCACGATATATTTTAACGCTGTTGCCTTGTTGCACCAATGCTGTATATCCTTGGTGCTTGCCTATTATGTAGGCTCCACGATATTGGCCGGCTACCATAATCGCTGTGCCGACTACATACTTGGGATTTTGGATATGATACAGGCCCGGATCTGTCGTTATGGCAAACTTTAATTCTTGCCATTTGTCTGCAACCTTAAAAACACAATATAGCCAATCATCGAATTTGTTTGCTACTCTGCTTTTGGTACGTACACCAATCAAATTAAGATTATAATCACCATTTAAAAAAATAACATGCCCAAGATTTGCGACACGTTCCAATATTTTGGGGATATCATACATAATATCTATCCAGTGTAATGGGGCTCTCCTGTACTCCTATAATATACCGCCATTGTAGCCCTGTCCACTGCTTACCAAGCACCGTTACAAAAACATTATCAAAATACAGATTGCTATCTGTGATTTGTACCAAGTCGCCGACTCTTATGTAGCCATATTGGGCATCTGCCAAATATTCAATTTGTAACAAGGGAAAAGCCTTGGATTTTACCAATGTGTGCGCAATTAAAAATGCAATGTCTCTGTCATAGACATAATCTGTTTCTATGGTTTGCTCTAAAATGCCATATTTGTTTGTCGATACTTGGCTATATATATCCTGCCTTTGCTGTTGGTTGTTGTCGTCAACTTGCCCAACACGTGCCACCATTGACAAATCTTGGTCAAGTCCATTTTTTGCAAAGCGTATTGTGACTTTGTTTATCAAGTCGCCAATCGCCTCGGCAGTGGTAATTGGTCCGGCTTGGTAAAAATCACGCCCTACAATAATATTAGATGATGCTTGCAAATATGTGCTACTATAGACCAATGCCAGCAAAGGGCGAATGCCCTTAGGCCCGCTTTGCACCTCGAGGGGCAAATATGGCAATATCTCATTGTTAAGCCAATCCCATGCACTAACCTCGGCATCATTGACATAGCCAGCAAATTCATATGCATTAATTACATTGGCAATATTGCCCCAAGCTCCATAATCCACCGTTTGCTTTGACAACAAAAGCGCATACCTACAAATATCTCCTGCCCTCGTTAGTGCACCATCGCCAAACGGATTTGCAAAACCGCCGCCATTGTCCCATTTTACCCACCACTCCGATACTGCCGCATTTTCATCTGCTGCGGTGAGTAACTTGCCCGGGTATACAATAGACGAGCCTGTGACATTGACATAACTGTATGCATTGCCGTTTGTGTCCACTGCCTCCAATACTGCAAATGTAGCAATATTGCCTGCTTGGTCTTTTATCTTTACTTGGGTAGCCTCCACGGCATGCCCTGCAATAAGCATGTGATAATTACCTGCCTGTTTTCTGGACATATACGCAGGCGTGCAAAAAGTCTCAACCACTGTGCCAGATGCATTGCGAGGCAAGCCCGGTTGCCCAAATACAAACGGATAAGGCTTTCCTCCTGCCGTTTCCTCGTCATGGTTTGCAAATGTCTGCTCTGTTATGATTTGCTCGGGATTGAGGAAGGTTTGGCTAAAATCATAGGGCCTCTGCTCTATGCTAAACGATGCAAATCCTTTTGGCTCCTCGGGATCTCCAATTACAGGCTGGTTAATTGTGCCTACAAATACAATTTGCCTCTCCTCATAGGTAGTAATAATGTTTCCGTTTTGCTCTAAAACATAGGATAATTCCGCCTCGCACGCATCCAAGGTGTACCCTTTTCTCCACTCCAAAATCAAATCAATATTATCAAACATAACTGCACAGGATACGCTATTGCTTTCAACGTCTACACCGAGCAAATTGCTTTGCTCGCTATACGTAAAATCACGCAAATCACCATCGAAACTGTGGTCGCCAATGCTTATTTTTTGCTCTGCAAATTTATAGGTTTGCCCCTGGTA
>MDTG01382131.1_pt1 | contig 10462 bp, 8 predicted proteins | sample 811421 | NCBI WGS metagenome assembly MDTG01 (sample SAMN05326645, study PRJNA326480) | marine metagenome | isolation source: seawater | place: Pacific Ocean: South East | collected 2011
AGTAGATCTTGGACTTGCATGGGATGTAGATTTTGATCGCTGTTTTTTCTTTGATGCCGATGGGCGCTTTATAGAAGGTTGCTATATAGTTTCTTTGCTTGCAGAAATGATGCTGTCCAAGGCACCAAATGCAAGAATTGTTCATGATCCAAGGTCAGTATGGGTTATTCAAGAAGCAATAAAAAAAAATAATGGCAAAGCTATACAATCCAAATGTGGTCATACTTACATTAAAGACGTTATGCGTTCAAATGATGCTGTTTACGGTGGTGAAGTTAGCGGCCATCATTATTTTCGAGATTTTTCCTACTATGACTCTGGGATGATTCCCTGGCTGCTTATCATGGAATTGATGTGTCATAGCGGAAAGTCACTCAAAGAACTTTTAGATGCGAAAATCGAGTCATATCCTTGTAGTGGAGAAATTAATTTTACTATTAAAAATGCTAATGCAGCCATAGAAAGAGTTAGAGGCCATTTCTCTTCCATGGGCGGGAAGTTCGAAAACATTGATGGTATAAGCTATTCATTTGATGATTGGAGATTTAATCTAAGAATTTCTAATACAGAATCACTTGTACGTCTTAACATTGAAACTAAAGGTGATAAAGCACTTTTAGAAGAGAAAGTTAACGAACTTATGAGTTTGTTAGTGTAGTAACTTTTATCATAGGATTAACCATATTTTCATTTATACGTATGAGTGTTTCAATTAGCTACCACATAAATGAATATGAAATAGACTTTTTTAGCACTTGAGTGGGTTTGTATCTCACCCTACTTTCATTCCATAAAGTAAAATCTTAAATAATAATCTACTCTATTAATTTGATTATAAATCATTGTTATGAATATCAAAAAAATTTAAAACAACATCATGGATACTTGATACATGACTATCAGATGGTGGAGCGTATTTTAGAATATTTTTAGAATAGGACACATATCCTTTACTGAAGTGCTCACCATTCTTTATTGCCACAAAAGTTACTAATTCAAATAAATTATATTGAACTCCCGCAATATTTATAAAAGTCTTATTTGTAATTTCTTTTGGATAGGTAAGGACAACAAATATATCTGTACCTCTATTATCTATCTCATCAAATAATTTAAAATTATTATCAACCATGATTTTAGAGAGAGTATCTTCTGCATAACTTGCCATTTTTTCATTATCAAAAGAAATTAGAAAATCTCTTGTCATACGCGGAGTTACATCTTTAAAATCAATACCAATAGTTTTAAGAAATGATTTATGATCTTTTAATCTATAATAAAATTTAAGTTTTTCATAAGGTTTTTGTGATAAACCTGTAGCAACAATAATTTCTGTTTCTTTCATCTCGAAAAGTTTTTCCAAAAATACATCATAAACTTTTAACATTTCCAGAAATGGATCTTCAGATCTATTAATATACCAATTAGGGTTTTTCAAATTAGAAGATTTAACGTATGGAGAATTGAAAAAATAATGATGCTGTATATGAGCACCAGCATTAAGAAAAAGTGTTGAAAAATCTGGATCTTTTCTTTTAAATAAAGTTTTATGAATTTCAAAAAGAAACATATCCAAAAATAATGCTTTTCTCCAAGGTTTACCGAATACCCTTAACGCATAAATAAACATTGGTATATATCGTTTAGGAGAAACTAAAGCTACAAAGGCTAGGCATAAATTTATTATAGTTTTTATTGTTAATTTTGACTGTGAGTTATCATTTACTGCCTGGATGATTGCTTCTGTAATACTCTTGCTTAAAAAACTGTCATCGCTGGGAGTTTTTGTCCAGGGATCAGGTATAAAATAAGCTGGATTTTTAAGGTTATTAGATGCATTCATAGGGCTAATCGCACCAACAGAAAAACCGCCCTCTTCAACTTTCTCAAAAAATTGTTCTTTTGAAAAATTAACAATGTCACCTAATCTAAATATTTGATGTTGGTTAAAAGTTTTTCCAGTGTGTACAGATGGCCACTGAACCCAAGGCTCCAAATTCTCATATTCATCTTCTGCTCGAGTTGTAAATAAATTATTGCTTAATAGTTTTTTAAAGCTAGGTAATTTTACTCCATTTGCTATGTAATAATTGACTGCATCAAAATTAATTTCATTTAGCTCAATTAATACAAGTTTTTTCTTTTTAACTTTATTCACTTCATTTACCTTTGACTGAGTTCATCGTTTTTTTTGCAAGTCCATGAATATTCCCAACAACATAAGACAGATGTACAAGAGGAAAAGTTAAAAGAGCTATTGGCATACTTAAAAACTTGAAGGTTTCAAGAAAACCTGCAAGCACCACTAAAAGCCCATAAAAACCTATTAAAAAAAGACTAGAAGATGGAATTATAAAGTTTAATGAAAGAAACAAAACTAAGAAAAAAAATGGTAGTAAGTGCACAAGTTTTATTGTAGTAAGGTATAGAATTGCATACTTTCCTTGAAAATAACTTCTATAGCAAATTTTAATTAAAGTATCATGCTTAAGGACATAGGTTGCTTTTAAGTTAAAAGTATTAAAAAGTTTTTTATTGGTCAAAATCTGCAATCTATGAAGAAGATCAATGTCTTGTCTACGTTGAAGAGAGTTATTAAACCCACATATATCTCTTAAATCGTTAGTCCAAAAAAAACCAATATATACAGTACTTACCACTCCTTCAAAATTATTATAAAAAATTGAACGCTTCCACTTGCTTGGGCCCATAAAAAAAGGACTTACAAAAAACTTTGCAATGAAATTCGAAAGCACATTATTTGATCTAGGAATAGCGACCACTGAAGGCCCAATAACGCAATATTTATTTTTATTTAATTTTAAATATTTACAGCCAATAGAGAAGTAATTGCTTGAAACTCTAGAGCGAGGGGCTATCCAACAAAAAATTGAATTTTTTGCAGCCCTAATTCCAGCATTTAGATTCTGACTCGCATTAGCACCTGACGTTACTATTGTCTTAATTTTCAATTTTTCTAACCAACGATCTATAACTTGGTATGTATCATCATCTGATCCACTGTCACAAAGTAAAATCTCATAGTCAAATAAATCTAAATCTGATTTATAAAGAGACTTGAAAAGGCCTTCAAGGTTTTTTGATTCATTGAAAGTAGGAATGCATATTGTTAAATTTTTAGACACAAAAATTCCATATTTTCCAAAATATTAATTCTACATATCTTTGAGATGTATTATCAATAAGTAAGATCTAGATTAAATATATATATTTTTTAAAACTTTCTCTTGCTCTTCCCAATTGTAAATTTTTACCGCCTCTTTAATATTCTTTTCAAAAATATTAGTATCAATTTTTTTTATAGAGTTAATTGAATTTTTAATTCCCTTAAAAGAATTATCGTGTGCAATAATACCAGTATTAGTATTTTCAATAAATTTTGACATTTCTGTAAGATTTGAACCTATAAAAGGTATGCCGGCCATTAAATATTCAAAAATTTTATTAGGTAAACAATATCTATAATTAAGACAAACATCATCAATTAAAGCCATTCCGTAATCCGCTGAGCTTGTGTAGGAGAGTAATACATTTATATCAACACTTTGATGTAGAAAAATATTTATATTATTTTCTGCTGCAGATTTAATTTTATTATATAGGGGACCATAACCCATAAAAATAATTACATCTTCTTTATCTTTAAATTGAGAAAAAACATTGATCAGTCTATTTATGCCTCTACCATTACCAAATAAACCTTGATATAAAAATATTTTCTGTTGCTCATTAAGGTCAAATTTTTCTCGAAAAATATTACACTTAGGTTGCTTTTTAAATACCGGACAATTAAGGACAATTTTTGGTTTAGGTATTTTATATAAATTTACATACTCATTTGCAATGGAATCGCTTACCGTAATTATACAATCAGGAAAATTTATAAGACTCCGTTCTAAAATTTTTGTCAAAAATTTTTCTAATCCCTTTATATTTATTCGCTCAGTTTCATATTCATGACAATCATAGACAACCTTCGTATCTTTCTTAGAAATAAACTTAATAAATAATCCAACCGGTAAAGCATTTAGATCGTTACAATGTATATAATCATAATTACGAAATTGCCAAACTGCTCGGAAAATAAACTCAATAAACTTTAGGTATTGGAAAAACCTTAATTTTGGTAATTGACGAGTCAAGATTTTAATTCGCTTAACCTCTACCCCATCTATATTTTCTTTTTCCTTAAGTCCTTTATTATGAAGGGCAACAACAGTTACCCTAAAATTCATATGATTTAGAGAGTTAGAAGTTTTCAATACCCGGCTATCATTTGTGAAATCATTTAATACTATATTTGCTAATCGTTTCATTTTTATTTCTTTCAAAGATTTTTTTCATCTTGTTTAATAAAATTTAGTCCAAAAAATCCAAAAGCAAACCATAATGGAAGCCAGGTAAAAAAAGAAGAAAATAAGCAATAAACAATAACAGTGGTAACAGTCAGAATGCGATATATAAGATATATTTTGTTATTGTATATGTGGTCTTGCAAATTTGAAATAGTGCCAGAAAACCTTAAATTAGAGTAGAGCGTAGATAGAAATAAAATAAAAATAAAACTACCAATTATCCCTAAATGAGTAATTATTGATAATAAGCTATGAATATAAGAGCCCTCGCCCGTAGTAATTTTATCCACAATCATATTTCCAAATATAGGGCTATAATTTAAATGTGTAGGAAAATTTTCCAGCATTTCCAACCTATTTATAATTGAAGTAAAGGTAGATCCAAAACCGACTATTCTTAAAGACTCTAAGTTAATACCTAAGTAGTCAAGAAGAAGGCTTAATAAAAAAAGTAAAGTTAAAATGATCATTGGAAAATAAAAAAAATACTTGATTCCAAGATTACTGAAAATTAAATTCGAAAAATTAATAATTTTCATTCTATTTAGAAAATCTTTATTAAAAATTATTATAAATATAAAAATAAAATTGATAATCAAAAAACCAAAAATAGATACTGTACCTGAATTGCTTCCTATCAATTGAGACATCATCATCAATATTAATGCCAATATAGTCATAAGTAAGAAGCCAAAAAATAAGCTCATAAAGCTAATTTTTTTTGATATTGTAATTTGCATAGCACCTATAGATGATAAAATCATATAAATGATAAACATAAAAGAACCCGGTCTTTGATAAAAACCTAATTGGTTCCTAATTAAGAAAATATCACTTCGAACATTTTGTAAATTCGTCTCAAAAGCATAGAAAGTATTTGCTAAAGTTATTAGTAAAAAAATAAAATACAAAACAAGGGAGCTGTTTCTCAGCATTCTATTTTTGATACTTATTTCGTATATTTTTGCGATTATCAGTGAACAGCCTATTCCACATATTAATCCAAACAATACCCCACCAGTCGTTCCGATTGTTACTTGTTTCAAAAAAGATATATCAAATGAAGTTATGAATGTTATTAAAATAAAATACGTAATAAATAAAGCTAAAAATAAAAAGCTATAATTTATTTTCTTTAAATATTTAAATAGATTTCCTGAAATAAATACTACAAATAAAGATACTAAAAATAGAACAAGAAAATTATAACCTCCTGGAGCATTGATTTCTTTGATGTTATGAATTAAAAATGATGCAAAAAAATATATACTTAAATAAGAAGTTAACAAATTAAATAAATTAAGAGTCATTTTAAACCCTGTCTTTGAATATATTTTTTCATTTGACTTTTGTTAAATTGTAACTAATAAAAAACTGAAAGATATATTTCAAGCAAAATACAAAAGCATAAATTCTTATAGCTTGATTAAAATCATTGAGAATTGAACCAATAATCATACCGATTGTTAATACAATAAAGAAACCAATATTAATTAAAAAACTAATTTTTTGGTTATATTTAAGATCTAATATTGCTGTAAGAGGACTTACACAAAAACCAAGTAAAAAATTTAAAGATAAAATACTGGCAACCTCTCCAGCCAAAAGCCATTGTTTGCCTAAGATAAGTACAAATATATCAGGGGCATATATGAATAGAATTAATGCTATCGGGCTTCCAATCAAAAATAATGATAATACCGTCTTTAAAAAGACTTGACGACAATCTTTGTCTTGCTTTAATAACTCACTTATTTCTCTTTTATATACATCACGAAATGCGTTACCAATTACCCTAATAGGTAAATTTATTGCGTTTCTATACATTCCCATTGCACCTACAACAGTAGGTCCAAAAACAGAAGAAAATACAAAAAAATGAAGCTGATTTGCTAACCTGTCAAATGTTGTGGCGGGTACTAAAAAAATAGGAAATCTTTTTAATCTAATTGATAGCCTAACTAAATATTTAAATGACATTTCCTTTGTAAACATTTTTTTTAAATTTATTTTTTTACTCAAATATAAAATATTAAAACCCATTCCCACTAGAGAACCGATTATTAAACCATTAACTCCACTAAAATCAATGTACCCAAAAATAATTGAAAAGGTTACAACAAATATTGTTGCATATATTCTACCCTTAGCCAGGTATCCATATTTCTTTTGACGATTGCACCAGCTATAGAGTGCAGTAAAAATGTTAAAAAGTATTATGTTTATAAAGAGAAGTAATAAATATAACCAAGATAAGCCAAAAAAATCTAAATTAAAGATATAGCTTATTATTGTAATGATTGATAAAAAAAATAAAACAAATAAACCAGAGACAATAGTTAATATAAAACTACCTTTTGCTTTACTATATTTTTTTTCATTTAATATTGCAGCTTCATATCTCAAAGTAGAAAAAGCACTAATCACAGTTAGTGCTGCAAAAAAAACTGTAAATTCTCCAAACTGAACTGGACTGTAAAGCCTCGATAAAATTGGTAGAGATATAACATTTATAAGCTGAGCTAAACCGGTACCACCTGCTAATAAGCTGACTTGCTTAAAGAATATATTACTTTTACTAAATGGAAATTTCAGATTTAACATTTAAGTTTCATATTTATTAAAATAAATAAATTATTTATTCTGAGATGATTGCTCTCAATTTTTCTGTTATATGTTTCTGAGATTTTGATGATAAATATGGATGCATTGGTAAACTTAATACATTTTTTGAAAGCATATGTGAAACTGGTGTACTCGAGCTAACTGATGGAAAGTGTTTATATCCAGCTTGTTTGGATAGTGGCATCGGATAATAAACAATACTTGGAATTCCATATTCTTTTAGTTTTTTTTGAACATAATCTCTTTGATTAATTTTTAAGGTATATTGAGCCCACGAACTTGAATGATCTGGCATTAATGTAGGGCACTCAACTAGGTCAGATAGCAATTCATTGTAAGCTTTTGCAACTTTAAACCTAAGCTTTAATTCTTTTGGAAAAATCTTTAATTTTTCTATTAGAATCGCAGCTTGCAGTGAATCTAGTCTTGAATTTAAGCCTACACGAACATTATCATATTTCTGGGATCCTTTTCCGTGTAAGCGAATAGAATTAATCTTCTCTGCATCTTCATTATTATTTGTGAAGATTGCACCACCGTCACCATAACAGCCTAATGGCTTCGCAGGAAAAAAACTTGTGGTTGTGGCATCACCCATCATTCCGACATTTCTTCCTCTAGAGGAAGCACCAAAGCTTTGAGCGCCATCTATTAAAACCTTTATACCTTCTGGCAGTGCAATATTATTGATGCCATCAATATCTGATGGTTGTCCAAAGAGATCAACGGCAATAATAACTGATGGTCTTAAACCCAATTTACGACAATCTAGAAATGCCTGCTTAAGGCTATTAGGATCTATATTAAACGTATTTGGACAGACATCTACAAAGATAGGTGTGGCACCTAATTGGGCCGGGGCTTCGGCGCTTGCTACATAAGTGAATGAAGGAACAAATACAGCATCGCCAGGACCTATTTCCCATGCCATTAAGACTAAGGTTAAAGCATCGGTACCATTTGCACACGTTAGAGCATGATGAGCGCCAGTAAAATTACAAAGTTGCTTTTCAAATTCTTTAACCTCAGGACCCATAATATACTGGCCATGATCGAGGACCTTCTTAATGGCCAAGTCTAATTCAGCTCTTATATAAGATTGCTGCTCTGTTAAATCTATAAAGTTTATTGGAGCGCTATATTCATTCATAGTCTAGCCTTAACTTTAGGAATTGAATAAGAGAAAGTAAGAAAAATTAATAGCAAATTTAATTTTAAAATTATTTCATTTTTTGCCATGATGAGAAATCCAACGAGGGAAAATCCTCGTTATTATAGCGTCTTTTTCTGCATTGCTAAGTGGTAAATTCTTTTTTGGCCTATTGATTTCAGGAAAAGTCATCTTTTTTTCAAAAAAATTGTTGATATATTTCTTTAGAGACACTAATTGAGTGTTATAAAGATTATCTTTTATCAATTCAATAGACTGACCAGACTCTACAATTAAGCTTTCAAAAAAAATAAACTTTCCAGCATCTACCTTATGATCTATAAGATGAACTGTCACTCCCATTTTGCAATTATTTTTTATAGTGTAATAGAATGAATCTAAACCCGAAGTTTCAGGTATTTTTCCTGGATGAAAGTTAATGATACCCTCTTTGAAGAGTTCAATGATTTCTCTTTTGATAATTCTTGCACCTGAAATGATAGCAGTTTTTGCTTTTACTTCATTAATAATTTTCGATATTTTTTTAAAGTTATCATGAGCACATTCTTCAAATCTTATTTCTAAAGAACGGCATAACGATTTCACGCAATATTCATTAATATTATAGTTATCTATCTTTTTTATTTTCTCATTATGAGAAAGCTGCACTTTTGGTGCCCCTATAACAATTATATTTTTAAAACCAAGATCACATAAGATATTTATAAAATCATAGGTTTTTCTATGAGGAAAAGCATATCCAAATATTATTAAAGGTTTATCATTTTTCATAAAATTATAATAATACTCAATATGTAAATTAGTGATTTAAAATCTATTTTTGAATTTTGTTAAATGAAGCTCTCTTTAAAACGCTTAAAACCCTTAATCCCTCTTGACCATTAGTTATTGGAGATTCATCATTTTCAATAGACTTCAAAAAATGCATACATTCATTTCTTAGTGGCTCTGCTTCAGGCACAGTAATATATTCAACATCAGATTTCTCTATGTTTGGTTTTTTTTGAGAAATATTTAAAACATGATGATAGATTGCTAATTTTTTTTCCCAATTTTTGGTGTCATCAAAAACAGCTGTTGCTTTTTCACCTATAACGACTAATTTTTGTTCTTTATATGGGTGAAACCATGACACAGAAACATGTGCATTAAGACCCGATGAAAATTTCATGTGAATTGTTGCTATATCTGCAATACTAGGTTGAAGTAAACAGGAGGCTTCAGATGATACCTCATCTGGTTCATTTTTAATTAAAGATAAAATCATTGAAATATCATGAGGGGCAAAACTCCAAATAACGTCTTCTTCTGTACGTATTTTTCCTAAGCTTAAACGATTAGAATAAATATATTTTAAAGTTCCAAAATAATTTGACTCAACGAGCTTACGTAAAGTTACAAATATAGGGTGATACTGAAGAAGATGCCCAACCATGAGTTGAACATCGTTTTTTTTTGCAGATTTTATCATTGCATGGGCATCAGTAAGATTTATGGCAAGAGGTTTTTCAACAAACACATGCTTGCCAGCATTCATCATTTCTATTGCCATAGAGGAATGAAGAGAAGCTGGGGCTGCAATTACAACACCTTCAATATTTTTATTTTTAATGATGCAATCAATAGAGAGGTTATCAACTTTATATTTTTCACAATAACTTTGCGCTAATTGATGATTTGAATCACAAACTGCTACTAAAGAATCTAATTCTGAAAAATTTCTAATTAAATTTTTTCCCCAATAACCACAACCTATAACTGCTATGTTTTTTTTCATAAAAACCCAAGAAATTAAGAGAAATTATAGACGAAATAATGTAAAACCAAGATCTTCTAATTCTTTTCTTTTATATAAAGATTTTAAATCAGCTAAAACTGGGGAAATTCCCTTGCAAAAAGATTTTAAATCTTTTGCAACTAAGCCACGAAATTCATTATGACCAACAGCTACAATCAATGAGTCTACTTGGTGATTAGCGTCTATCTTACCTAAAGAAATTCCAAATTTATCTTTAACTTCAATTGGATCTGCCCAAGGGTCTGAAACCACAACATCTATACCCCAACTTTCAAGCTCATATATCATATTTAAAATTTTGCTATTACGAACATCAGGACAATTTTCTTTAAATGTTATTCCTAGGATACCTACTTTACTATTTTTAAAATTAATACCATTTAAAATCATCATTTTTATAATTTGATTTGTAGCATAGTGAGCCATACCATCATTAATTTTTCTTCCAGCAAGAATTATTTGTGGATGATACCCAACCTGTTCTGCTTTGTA
>MDTG01127821.1_pt1 | contig 10461 bp, 7 predicted proteins | sample 811421 | NCBI WGS metagenome assembly MDTG01 (sample SAMN05326645, study PRJNA326480) | marine metagenome | isolation source: seawater | place: Pacific Ocean: South East | collected 2011
CCATTTAATCATTTCAAAAGCCCGTGTAGTATTGGCAACAACAATTGGGGCATCTCCTTTTCTTTTTTCAGATATTTCATAAGGAATTAGGACATTATTAGTATCCTGAAAAATTTTTATAAACTCCAAGACACTAGTACCTATTCCCGTACCAAGATTTAAGTTTATTATTTGAGTTCTATTATTAAAAAGATATTCCAATGATTGCAAATGACTTTCTGCAACATCCATTACATGGATATAATCTCTAACTCCAGTGCCATCAGCAGTAGGCCAATCATTACCAAATACTTTAAGCCTTTTTATTTTGCGAGCAGCAACGTCTAATATTCTAGGAAAAATATTAGTTGGATTTCCAATAGGACTTTCACCAATAAGTCCAGAAGTATGCGCACCAACAGGATTAAAATATCTAAGATTCACAATCGAAAATTTATTCTTTGAACTTCTAAATATATCGCCAAGAAAACTTTCAACCACAAATTTTGTAACTCCGTAGGGATTCAAAGGATTTTTTTCGGTATCCTCGTCTACAAAATTATTTTTTGCTAACCCATAGATTGTCGCGCTGCTGCTAAAAACAATGTATCTACAATCATATTTTTCCATAACTTTAACTAAATTTATTGTTCCCCCAACATTTACATCCCAATACAAACTTGGATTGATTAAAGATTCACCTACTGACTTTAAACCTGCGAAATGGATGACACCTGTAATTGGGAGCCCTGATTCTTCTGCATCTTTAAAAACAGATTCAAGTGAAGTTATTTGCCTTAAATCTCCTTTAAAAATCTGCAAATTTTCCTCAATAGATTTATCTTTTATTTTGCAAATATCAATTATTCGTTTTACTACCTTTTCTGAACTATTTACAAACGAGTCAAATATAACCACCTCATATCCTTTTTCAAGAAGAGTTACGCAAGTATGACTTCCAATAAATCCAGTTCCTCCAGTTACTAATATTTTTTTCATTAAACCAAAATAATCCTAATAACTTGGGAAAGTTTTCTAGTATATTACACAACATCAAAATTTAACATGAAGATGAGCTAAAGTTATGTTTTTTCTGAAAAATTGATTATATTTTTAAAATAATATTTAAAATAAATTAAAAATTTACAAAATAATTGTTAGTAGAAAAAATCTAATATACTTTTAGGGATATTCTTATTTTAATATTGAAGTTAAAGAAATTCATAAAATCTAACCTTCCAAACCTTAGATGCCAAAATAGAAAAGATGGTTTTTACAATCTTCAAAAGTAAATTAAATAAATCTTTTAAAGAAGATCTCAAGAATATTAAATATTTTATTGGTATAGTTTCAAATATTGGCTGTTATTCTTTATGTGCAGTAAAAAGCCCTAATTGTAATGTTATTAGTGTTGAACCTAAACCTGATACATTTATAAATTTCCTTAAAAATATAAAGATATATAATTTTTCAAAAAGGATAATTCCTATTAATTTCGGTATTTCTACAAAAATGTCAAGTGAAAATATTATATCCAAATCTTCCTGTGATAAAAATAATTTAGAATTTATAAGTATCGAGGGTTACAAAAATCTGCCTTTAAGTATGGATGATTTAATTTTAAAAGTCCCAAAAGATAAAAAAACAGCTATAAAAATCGATTTAGAGGGATTAGAAGAGAGTGTTATTCTTTCTGGTCAAGATTCACTTATAAATAGAAAAGAAATTAAATTGATCTATAAAGAAATTTTGAACAATAATATTTTAAACATAGAAAATTTTTTAAAAAATTTTAGATTTAAATGTATAAAAAATACTCCTAAGACTAAAAGTGAATACGTAAATAGCATTTATCAAAAAATAGATTAAAGATCATAGATGGCATTAATAAGTATCGTTGTACCATTTTTTAATTCTAGTGAAACAATTGGAATTAGTCTTAGATCAATAAAAAAGCAGCAATTTAAAGATTTTGAATGTTTATTAATAGATGATGGATCTTTTGATAACTCTACATCAATAGTAAAAAAGTTTATAGATAAAGACAAAAGATTTAAGCTTTTCAAAAACCCTAAAAAAGGTGTAGTTTCTGCAAGAAACTATGGAATTAAAAAATCTAAAGGTAGATATCTAACTTTCTTAGATGCTGATGATATTTGGCATCCATTATTTCTTAAAGAGTCAATTTTATTTAGAAAAAATTCAATTAAAGATATCCCCATAACTCATTCTTCATATTATAGATTTAACTTATCCGGAGAAAAATTAAAATCGGAATTAGTAAAGCCACCAAAAAATGTCAATCATAAAAATATTTTAAAAAAAAATTTCTTACCTCTTTTAACCACATTAATTGATAGAAAAATTATTAGAGAAATCTATTTTGATGATGCTCGCCCAGAGGATTATAAACTTTGGATTAATTTAATTTATGTTATGAAAAATTACTCTATTTCTTTGGAAAAACCTCTAGCATATTATAGAGTTTCTGATAATCAAAGATCAAATAATAAATTCATGTCTCTGCGCAGAATTTTTAAATTATATGGGCAGATACCAGATGCAAATTTTATAAATCAGATCATAAATACAATTAATTGGTTTCTTTATAATTCGATACAAAGAATCAATAAAGCAGAAGAAATTGATAAAAATAACATCGATTACTTAAAGAAAACTTTAAATTATTCAAAAATTTCTGAATAAACTTCAATTTGGTTCGCTACCTCTACCAGTAAAAACAACTTTTATAGTTTTTAAAAGAATAAGGATATCAATCCATAAAGATTGATTTGAGATATAGTACAAATCATAACTATGTTTAAGTTGCACACTTTCAACACTCGCTGCATAGTTGGCATTAACTTGCGCCCAACCACTTAATCCAGGCTTTATTAAATGTCTAAGATCATAATTTTTTATTTCTAATTTTAACTTAACTTCTAATTCTGGTCTCTCTGGTCGTGGGCCAATAAGACTCATATCTCCATTAATTACACAAATAAGTTGGGGAACTTCATCAATCCTTGTTTTTCTAAGTATTCTTCCAAAAAATGTAATCCTACTATCTTTTTTAGAAACCCACTTAGGTCCATTTTCCTCTGCATTAATTATCATTGTCCTTAATTTAAATATATTAAATACCTTTCCATTTTTACCTACTCTTTTTTGTTTATATATTATTGGACCTCTATCAGAAATCCATATTAAAAAACCAGAAATAATCAATATTGGTAGAGTAATGATAAGTAAGATTATTGAAAAGACAATATCACCATACCTTTTTAGTCTTATTTGAATTTTGTTATTTTTTACTCTATTAAAATTCTTAAAAAAATTAGCTAGATCTAAAAGATCGCTGGGTATTCTATTTAAATAAATTTCAAACCAATCATATAAAAAATACAAGTTTATATTATTTTTATAAAAAGTATTATCTAAAATTTCCTCCAATTTTTCTTTATCATTTTCATGATTTAAGATTAAACCCTCATAATTTGAAGGTAGAGCATTATTTTTTGTTATGTATTTAAATTCATAATTTTCCTTGGGATGATTTTTTTTAATTAATTTAGAAAAATAATAGAATTTTTCTTTATTTCCATAAAATCCCCAAAGTCTATTATTTCTCATTTTCTTTATTTCCTTTCTCTTAAAAAATTCAAGAAAAAATGTAGAAATTAATAAAGATAAAAATGAAAAAACAAATTTTCCCTTATGAAATATATGATAATAAGTATTGAAATAAATTATTTTTAAAATGAAATAGTAAATAAGAAAGAAAATCAAAGAGTTAACGATAATAGAAAAAACTTTCCCTACAAAACTATTAGAAAGATTATTAATATATGGTCTTGTATATCTACCAAAAACATAGCTAAAAGATCCCCAAATAATTAATAGAAATATTATTTCAAAAAGAGTGATTATTTTTTCTCTAAAAATAAAATTCGTTAATAGAAAAGAAATAGTTAAACTTAAAAAATCAAAAATAAAATAAATTAAAATTATCTTACTTTTCGTAATCCAAGAAAAATAGTTACTTAATTTTTTTTCTTCTTTATTCATAAAACTTTTTTTAAATTAAAAGAAAATTTGCGTTCTTATTCCATGCCTTAGAGAATTAGATTTCTTTATTTGAACGAAATCTTGCAAGCATTCATCATCGCTAACATAAAAATCGATAGATTTATTATCGTGAATATATCTCAATACAACAGTTGTATTAATTTCAGATATAGAAGAAAGATTTTGTATAAGTTTTATAAACAAAAATAAAAAGTAAGATGGAGTATAAAAAACTTTTTTTTTATCTATGTTGGGCTTATAAATATTCAAAATTTTTTATTCTAATCTTTTAGGAGTTTATAAAAAAGATATCCTCTTGTTATTCCTGTTATAGGAGAGGTGATTTGATCAAGAACCTTGCCAGTACTAGAAAATACATTGTCATTGACTATGATTATATCTCCACTTCTTAAATAAGGATTTTTATAAGTGCCTCTTTTGGCTTTTGTATCTAATTTAAACTGTCTTTCTTCAAAGGTACCATCATTTTTATTTCTTATAAAAGTAATTGGACCTTTTAAAGCTATTGATCCTGCAGATATCAAAACAGCATCATTTAATACAGAACTTTTTCTCAAGGTTAGTTTCCCTGGCTTATCAACATTCCCACCTACTAAAACATCTGTGAATTTAGGGTTTAAGTTAGACTTTACAGCATTTGAGATTTGAGAAATAACAGGTGTATTTGAATATTGTATGTAAATTGTGTCCCCATCAAAAAGCCTTATATTTTGTGAACTATCTTCAAGATTTATTGCTTTTGATAAATTTACATATGTACCTAATTTACCAGAGCCATTACTTAAACTATTAATTCTCTGAATTCTTATTTTAGTTAAATCTGCATTGGCTGTGACCCCACCACTAAGTCTAATTGCATCAATTAAGGTAGGGAAGTAATAATTACGCTCTATTTGTTTTGAAAATTCTTCTCTATCATTATAAAGTAAACTTCTGTTTTCTAAATTTGATGATTCTAATTCAATGTTTTGGTTATAAATAGTTTCATTACTATCTATTTTTGCATTTATTGAGCCAGGCAAAATATGTATACCTGGATTTTCAACTTCCCCATCAATATAAAATTTTACAGGTCTATAATTTATTAAAGAAATTTTAACATCTGGTTTTTTTACATAAATAGAATATTCTTCGTTAAGAAGGTCAGTTAATTCCTCTAATGTAAGTCCTGAAACAAATATTTTATTCAGCCTTTTAATATTTAAATATCCAGCACCATTAATAATATAAATATTATTTAATTCGAAGGTCCTTTCACTGACTTCAATTTTTATTGCGTCACCTGGACCCAATATATAAAACTTAAATTTATCTTCTTTTTTAAAGTATTCACTGGTTGGTTTATTATTAATTTCTTTAGCAAAAGAAAAATCTTTTGAAAAAATTCCTCCTATCAAAAACTGATTAATTACAAAAAATTTAATTAGACTTTTCTTTATAAAAATGTTCATAATATTTAAAAAATATTTTTAAATAAATTATTTTTTGATTTTTCATCATTAATTTCTTGTTTAGATAAGATCAAAATTCCATCTATCTTAATACCTTGAATTAAAAATTTATTTTTCAATTTTTTTATGGTAGATTTTTTTGAAAATCCAAATTCTACTAATAATATTAAAGGAAATTCATCAGATATATCTCTTAAATTATTCAAAAATAAAACATTTAAATCATTAAATTGTTTTTTAATATATTTCTCTATTTCTTCTACTCTATAATTATTTACTTCTAATAATTTAACTAATTTAAGCGTTTTAGATTTAGTTTTAGTATAAGGTTTTAAAAGAAAATCAAGATCTTCTATAAATTCACTTTCTTCAGATTCATTTAAATTGCCTAAAATTTTATAAGATAATAATTTTTTTAACTCGATTTCTGAATAAACAATATCCTCAATTTTATCTTTATATAGAGAAATTAAAATACCTAAAATAAAACCTATAAAAGTGCCAATTAATATAACTAATGATTTTATTGGAGCTACTGGATTAGGAATAATCGTTGGTTCTGTTATTAATTTCCATGGATCTTTGTAGCGCGCTTTCTCAAGCAAAGTAATTCTATATTGTTTCTCAAGTTCACTATAAGCAAACTGATCTTGAGAAGCTTGTAAAACAAGTTGGGAATATCTTCCCAAAACCCCATCTGGCCTTTCTGTTGCCTTTGCAATCGCTTGAAATTCTTTTATTGAAGCAATAATTACTTCATAGGTTTGAATTTTTATATCTTTTATAAGTTGTTTTTTCAAAGACTTCAAATTAATTATACTTGCATCTTTTTCTGTATAAGTATCTAGTAATGAAGAAAGATTTGAATTTATTTTATTTAGGCTAATTAGTTTTTGGGAATTTGGAATAAATTGCTTTGCATATAAAATAATTTGTTCGTTATTTAAGTCCGATATTTCTAATTGAACTTTCTTGTCTTTTAGAATTTTTATCTGATTAATTGCATCAATCCTTTTTGAGTCTATATTTAATCCAGAATTATCTAGACCATTTGAAATTGATTCATTACCGCTTACTATAATCGGAGGGATCAGATCATTTTTAATGGCAAATTCTTGCGCTTCTTTAGTAGATTCTAAAGCTTTTTCTTTATAAATAGGAAGTTGATCATTTAAAAAGCCAATACCCAATTCAATCTCTCTTTCTCTCTCATTACCAGAATATTTTTGATATGTTTTTGAAATCATATTTAATGTTTCTTGAATAAGTTCTTTATCAGGATCTCTATAAGAAATATTCAAAATTGTGGTGTTTGGTAATAACTCGAATGTAAATTTTCTTTCCCAATCATCAAATCTTAATTTTTTATTATTTGTTTTAGATTTTACAAATTCAAAAGTATCCATTAGAACTGATGGACTTTGTAGAATTTGAACTTCAGTATTCAACTTTGAATTCTTAAAACTATTTCCAGTCAAATTTCCCAAATTAAATCTATTAACTAAAATATCAGCTACTGGTTCATTTCTTTCTGATATAACTATTTCGAATCCACCTTCCCAAACTTTTTTTGCAGTAAAAGCATTTAAAAATCCCAAAATAATTCCTAATATAGTAAATTTAGCAATAAAATTTTTATAGAGAATAATTTTTTCAAAAAATAATCTAAAATCAATCTCAGCCTCTAATATTGAATTTTTATTATCTTCTATAAGATTTTTATTTGCTTCCATATATATGATTTATAAATTAGTCAAAAAGTTAAATACTAATATGATAAATATTACCTTACTATAAATATCAATTTTTGATCTAGTCAAAAAAATGAAATAAATACACTTTTTTACTTAAATTTCAATAAATTTCTCTACCTGCTGTTCAATTTTTGATTTACTGAATCAATAAAGTTTTCCCAATTAAAAAGTCTCCTATAGTAGTTAATATTTTCTATGGACATTCTTTTATTAGTTAATTTTCTTTGATTATCAAAGATTTTATAATCAAGTAGATTTGAAGGTGTATATTTATAAACAGGAGAATCTTCTAAATTATCAATAATTGGCAAAATAGGTGACGTACTAGGAATAACTACATTGCATCCCATACACAAAGCTTCTATTGTTGTAAGACCAAAAGCCTCCCATTCATAACAGTTAAAGAAATATAGAGTTTCTGATAAAATTTGACATACTTTTTCTGTTTCAGGATAAATAAAAATATCAAGCATACAATTAAACTCTTCTTCTAAAAATTTTTTAATTTTAGAAGTATGACTATTAAATTTTGCTATCAAAAAAGCAACTTTTATTTTTTCATTTTTCGATTTTATATTTGATAAGATAAAGAGCCTGATTATAGAATTTAGTCCGCTCTCATTTATTTTTTGCGAGTTAAATCTTCCAAGGAAAGTAAAGTGATATTTATAAATATTTTCTTTCAATTCAAAATTTAAAAAATCTTCTCCAACTGGCCAAGGTACTACTGGAACTTCCTTATGGAATTTAATTGAATTTACTAAGCTTGACGTTGGCGATGGGGCAATACAATAAACCCATCTGTAAAATAATAATAAGTTAGAGATAATAAGTTCATATAAATATTTTTTTAAATACCTTTTAATACTTTTATTACCTTCAAAAATATAAAATCCATGAACCAAAAAAATATGTTTATGCGCTTTAAAAAACAAAGGGGAAAAGAAAAGAGATAACCCAGAAAAATAGGCGATTTCAGTATTTGAAAATAAAATAGTTTCTAAAATAGCTTTGAGGAAAGTTTGAAGTGAATGAATTGGATAAACATTATACCCCCTTTTTTTATAGGCTTTTAGTAAATCTCTATGAATAGTTTGCACACCACCATAACCTAAAAATTGACCTACAACTAAAATATTCTTTTTCTTTGAATTAATTATCTTCAAAATATTTATTTGAAAGTACAATTTGAAAATAGCATAAATTAGGAAAAAATTTCTTTAAAAAATAACCTCTTTGTAGATTTTTTATGCTACCAGAAATAAATTGCAGTGTTAATTATTTTCAATTTTTAAAGTTTCAATATTTTCATTATATGATTGAAAATTAAAATATTTATATGAAGACCCTGCTATCAAGCTTAATGCTATGAAAAAAGAAATAAAAGAAACAAAATATTTTAACTTAAATTTATTTATAGAATCACATAATTTACTAAAATAATAGATAGATAATATAAAGCAAAGGTACATTGAAACATAACTAGTCCTCTGAACAACAGTAGCTAATGGCGCATATGATAATATTAAAATTATGCTTGTATAGGAAAAAATAATGTACAAATTATTTTCTAAATTTAAATTAAATTTTTGAGTTATAAATTTATTTTTTGTTTCTTTATTATAAAAAAATAATATTCCTATTAAGGTAAACAGATGAATATAAAATCTGTAATAGCTAAATGGATTTAAAGTCCTAAATCTAAAACTCAAAGCACCTCTAATAAAGTAGTCTACTAAGTATTCAAAAATAAAAGGCTTGAGAAAAAGTGGGATAAATAGAAAAAATAAAAATAAAATAAATAAATAAATAAATTTTATTTTTATGGTTGAAGGAATATAAATTTTGAAATTTAAAATTGATGATATAAAACTCTTAAATTGATTTATTGGAGATTTAATTGTTAAAGATTTTAAAGACAAAATAAATAGATAAGGAAGAAATGTTGCTGCGGTCGCGAAGTGAAATAAACCTCCAACTAAAGTTAATAAATATGACCTTGCCGCACTATTAAAAAAAAGGATAAATTGAAGAACATTTGAAGCATAGCAATTTCTTAAAGATCCAATTTCACTTCGATTATAAAAGACTAAAAAATATAATATTGATGTTAATATTGCAAATATATATTTGTTTTTAATATTATTTAATAAAATTGAAAAAAAAATAGCTTTAGAAACTAATGATATAAGTTTTAAACACTCCAAGGAAAATTCCGGGTTATCAAAAAAAGAAAAAAATCTTGAAATTAAAAAAAACAAAGGCTCTAGAGTATTGTTGATTTTATAGTAATCAATATTTTTCTCCAGCAGTAATATATAATATCCCTTATCTGTTCCAATAAAATAATTAGAAAAAAGAAAAGTTAATGCATAACAAGTTAAGAAACAAAATATGAAAAAAGATAAGAACCTTATATATGATTTACTGATTATTAACATAATATTTTATTTCTTTTAAAAAAAATTTTTCTAATAGATAGGATAAATAAATCAACAAATAAATAAAAAAGTAATCCAATAATTAATTTTCTTGATGATAAGTAAGTATATTTATTTAATTTATTAAAAATAAAAATCATTTTTACACAACTAAAAGCTTTAAATTTGAGTATTGTCTTCAATAATGTAATTCAATACCAAGTTTCCACCAAATCCTTCTTTAAAATATGCAATATTTTTTTCTTTATCTGTAGCTAATTTATTAAATTTATATTCATAAGTTGAACCAATATTAAAGAGATGATCTCCCCTTCTCTTGCTTTCCAATATTGCTTTCCAAATGATTGCATGACTTAAAGGTTTATCAAATAAATCTCTTCTAGATGCAGATGATCCATAATAGCAAATTTTATCTGGACATAAAAAATATGCTGCAGAAACCAATTCTTGATCGAGTCTTGCGGTTACACAAAAAGCCAAATCAATGGAAATAGCTTCAAACTGCTTCTGCCAAGTTTCAATAGATCTTGTTTCTTTTCTAGCTTCTTTTATATGCAAATCTCTAAATTCTTCAATTATATTCCATTTTATATTTGATTTATCATGAATCTCAATTTCCATTGAATTCAATCCCCAATTTATTAAAGAATGATAGCTTTTCCTAAGCGCTCTTTTTAAATCATCTTCGCTCTGTGCTAAGTCTATAATTCTATTAGTTGCTGGGTTTAACCTGGAATTATTTTGAGA
>MDTG01137066.1_pt1 | contig 10461 bp, 7 predicted proteins | sample 811421 | NCBI WGS metagenome assembly MDTG01 (sample SAMN05326645, study PRJNA326480) | marine metagenome | isolation source: seawater | place: Pacific Ocean: South East | collected 2011
CCTTTCACTCCACAGTGAAACATCAAGTCCGTCGAGCATGAAGATCATCAAGGCGCCAAGGATCATGAGAAACGTGCCCGCCTGCATCGCGATCCGCGCGTCGATCCTTCCGGGGGGGATGGGCCTGTCCGGTCTTTCCACCGCATCGATGTCCCGATCGAAGAGATCGTTGAAGATGAAACCGGCGACGTAGAAAAAACAGATGGCAACGATGGGTACGACGAGATGAGCGACACTGAGGCTGGCCAGATTCGACCAGCCAATGAAGAAAGCGGTGCCCACCAACGCACTTGAAAGCACCGTCGGAAGATTCGAAAGTCGAGTCAGTTCCAACCAGTTTCTGGTCTGATCATTCATGGTTTTCGCGCATCCTTGTCCGAATCAGCTTCTGCAACCACTCGATCTCTCTCGCGATCCCTTCGGACAGTTCCAGCGAGACCAGGCTTTTCGGGAGCACGTCCCAGGCGTAGGTTTCGACTTCGAGGGGCGGGATGTCGTCACCCAGTGCATCCAGACACTCTCCGATGGCACTCTGCGTCGTCGAGATCGCGCCGAGCCGATCGGCGAAAAGCGGCACGTGAAAGTGGATCCTCCAGATGCCCGTCTTCTCACGAGTGCTCAACGCAAGATCGAGATCCTCGATGAGTTCATGTTCTCCTTGATCGTCTCGAAGCACTGTTTGATGCAAATATCTCGCTTCGATGAATCCTGTCAGTGTGTCGTTCTTCTCCTCGCAATCCGAAGAGAAGTCGATCTCCGGGCAGGACGAGACCTGGATCTTGCCGATCGCGATCCCGTTCGATCGGTAGGTGTCGACGGCGTGTCGTTGCGATTCGAACATGACCGCACTGTGGCAGATGTCGTGGCAGACCTGAAGATGTCTTCGACAGGATTCAGGAAGTCGGTCGAAGAGTGCGACCACGTCCTCCGCTCTGTCGAGAAAGCATCCGGGTTCCGGCTCGAGATCGACGTGCACCCAGCGGCCGGTTTCATCTTCGAGTGCCTGCAGCCATGTCGCCATCTTCGTCAATCGTTCGATCGGTCCCGCGTCAAGGTCGATCGACTTCCCCCAGCCGACGGGCACCGTCGAGATCGAGATCGATTCCAGGGAATCGGGTGCGAGATCCACGACGATCCTGGCAAGCGATCTGGTGTATTCGAGACGGGAGTCATCGCTCCAGTCCGGCCGGTAGACATCGTGTTTGACCACGTCCGCATGAAAGTTCCTCTGCGGAAAACCGTTCATGGTGAAGACGAAGAGGCCCAGTTCATCGAGATGATCACGCAGCCGGAGGATGTCATCCCGTTTCGCAAGCGACTCCAGCGCGGTTTCGGGAAGCCAGAGTCCGATTCCAAGTCGATCTCGACCGAGGTGCTCGCGGACGGAGACCGCGTGGGTCTCGAGGTTCGCGATAGTCTCCTCGAGCGTCGTTCCTGCATGGACGTTGGTGCAGTAGCCGCTGAGCATGCCCTTGGGGTCCATCAGTCACCTCTGGCAGTCTTGAACTTCCCGCTCTGCGAGAGGAACTTCAGTGGGTTGTCGAAGGAGACCTTTCGAATCATCTCCTCGATGTGACCGCGTGCGCGAAGTTCCTGCTGGCACTTGGGGACTGCCAGCGGATCGCTCGGACCCCAGTCGCCCGCACTGTTGATCCAGATCCGTTCCTGTCCGTACATCTCGAAGATGTCGGCGGCACGTTGCGGGGTGCACTTGGTGTCCGGGTACAGCGTCATCCCCGCCCAGAAGCCTCGGTCCAGCACCAGCTCGACGGTGTGTTCCTCGACGTGGTCGACCAGGACCCGTCCGGGATCGACGCCGGCGTTTTCGAGCGCGTCGAGGATGATTCGGGTGCCCTTGAGCTTGTCCTCGAGGTGAGGGGTGTGGATCAGGATCATCTGATCGTGGCTCTTCGCGAGCTCGACATGTTCCTCGAAGATCTTGAGCTCGTTGCGTGAGTTCTTGTTCAGACCGATCTCGCCGATTCCAAGCACGCTCTCGCGTTTGAGGAAGTCCGGAATGATCGAAAGCACTTCTCGAGCGAGTCCCAGGTCCTCGGCTTCCTTCGGATTGATGCACAGCCAGGTGTGGTGAACGATTCCGTACTGCGCGGCGCGTGCGGGTTCCGTTTCGGTGAGCGTTCTGAAGTAGTCGAAGAAACCCTGCGCGGTGGAACGGTCGTAGCCCGCCCAGAAAGCCGGTTCCGTGATGGCGACACAACCTGCAAGCGCCATCCGCTCGTAGTCGTCGGTGGTTCGGCTCACCATGTGGACGTGTGGATCGATGTACATGGTGGTTCCTACTCGGCGCTTTCTTCAGGTGCGCCCATGGCACCCTTCATCGGAGCCTCGTCGATCGGTTCGCGCGACTGGTCGCTGAAGATCTCCTGGACCCTGCGTGCACGGCCGGGTTCCTCGGTCGCGAGTTCCCTGATGCCCCGCATCATCGTTCGGATGCGAAAGTCGTCTCGATCACCACCGGCGCGGTCGATGCGATCCAGAAACGCCGCCAGGTCGATCAACTTCGCTCGGTGTTCGAGGAAGTAACGTTCGATGACCTTGTCGGGATCAAGCGGGCATGGGTGTTCTTCACGTGACATCGGAATCAGTGTATCAGCCCGGACCCTCAGGTCCGACTGGAAAGTTCCTCGATGGCCCGCATCATCGTCTTGGTATCGATCTCGTTCACCTCGATCGATGATCCGGGTTCGGTGACAAGCGTGATCGTGAGCTTTCCGCCGAGATGTTCTCGGAATTCCTGCAGTCCCTCGAGGAGGTTCTTTCCATCGCGCATCGCGGGGTGGTGAATCGGAAGGCCCAGGTCCTCGAGAAGTGCGATCGTTCTGCCGACCGAATCCTCCGATTCCACTCCGATCATGCCAGCGTAGAGCGAATCGAGCGCGATCCCGATCGAGACCGCATCTCCGTGACGAAGTTCGAAGTCCGTCATCTGCTCCAGCTTGTGCGCCGACCAGTGTCCATAATCGAGAGGTCTTGCTTCATCGAGTTCGAACGGATCTCCACCGCGTGTGATGTGCTCGAGGTGCAGTCGTGCGGATTCGGTGATGTAGCGCATCGCGGTCGAAAGGTCCCGGCCACGGATCCGTGCCGCGTCCGCTTCCATTCCCTCGAAGAGCCCGGCATCTCTCAGCAGCGCGATCTTGACGACCTCGCTGAATCCCGTGATCCACTCGGATTGATCGAGCGTCTTCAGGAGTTCGGTGTCACAGACCACCGCATTCGGGGGTGTGAAGGTGCCGGTGAAGTTCTTCTTTCCAAAACGGTTGATGCCGTTCTTGACTCCGACCCCCGAGTCCGCCTGTGAGAGCACCGTGGTCGGCATGCGCACCATTCGAACGCCCCGGTGCGCGATCGCGGAGGCATATCCGGCGCTGTCGAGAACCGCTCCACCACCGATCACCAGAACGGTCGATCGACGACAGATTCGATGTTCGTTGATCAGAGTCAGTATCTCTTCGACAACCTTCGGATCGTTCTTCGCGAGTTCGCCCCCCGGGGTGATGTGCACCGACCTCAATTCGGGGAGGGAGACGCGGTGCGCCTTCACGTAGTCCTCGAGCGCGGAGACGAGACCAGGGTTCGTGTTCGCCACACCCGCGTCGATCACGGCGATCATCCCGTGCTGCGACGAGTCTCCATCCCCACCTCTGATGGCGTCGGCAAGAACGTGGTTGTCCGTCTCAAGCGTGTTCGTGGAGAAGAGGAGACGATGGTTCCAGACAACATTGAAACACTCTTCCTGAGTGAATCGTTTCGGATCGTCATGGTCGTGTTCTGTTCCTGGCATCTGGTCGCATCACTGTGGGGTGTCGGTTGGTGACAGGGTAGCGTAGGCGACAACCCGGCTCGGGGTATGAGACCCGGCCGGGTTGCCATTTTCGGGAGAGGGTTCACTCTGTCCCTGAAAGACCACGGCGGAGGGGCGGCCACCGTGGCCCGCTTCGACGACCGCGTCGAAACATGAGATTCGTACCCGTTAGGAGATCGGGTTCGTGCGGTTACTCGCCGCGATTGTGTTACGTGGGTCTGTCAGGGCGAGTTCGTGCCCTCTTCGTGCAGTTTCACGAAGTCGTGGTTTAGTGAAGATAGGCCCTGATCAAATTCGATTTGATCGAGTGAATTTGTGCAGACAGACCGCAGCGGCGACTCCGACATTGAGGCTGTCGGTGCCCTTCATCATTGGAATTCGGGTGGACATGGTGCAATTTTTCAACGAGACCGGTCCAATACCCGAGAATTCACTGCCCATGACGATTCCCACTCGCGCCGGTGGTTCGATTTCGTCCAATGGAACGCTGTCCGATTCGATCGACGTTCCGATCAACGTCACTCCGAATTCATCACGGAGTCTCTGCAATGTCATGTCCCAGTCCCGGGAACGATGCCAGGGAACACGCAGAGCGTGTCCGATCGAGACACGCAGACTCTTCCGATAGAGGGGATCGTGGCACTCGGGACTCAGGATCACGGCGTCGACCCCGAACGCGGCTGCATTCCGAAACAGCAACCCGATGTTGTCGATGTTTCCGATTCCATCGCAGACGAGGATCGTCGCATCCTTCTTCACGTCGGGCATGATCTCGTCGAGTCCGCGTTCTTCGACCCGCGCACGTGCTCCACTGGCAAGCACGCCTCGGTGCAGATCAAAACCGGTGATCGACCTGATGATCTTCTCTTCGGCGACGAACAGAGGTGTTTCCGGTGAGTTCGAATTCGCGATCATCTCCGCCATGCGACCGGCCTGTTTCTCCGAAGCGAGAACGGAACGAGTCAGCCCCTTGGTTTCGAGCATGACTGCGACCACCAGTACCGCTTCACCGATGAAAACACCATCCTGTCCATGTCCTCCTCGAAGACCACGTTCCCTCAACGCCAGGTACTCGGTGATTCTGGGATCACCTGCATCGTCGATCTGAATGGCTTGAACGGGAGGGGGCATGATGATGGCATCATCGCCGATCATCGATCATGGTGTCGTCCGGGTACACTTCCGGGCATGACGATTCAGTCGCGAAACCCGGATTCCGATGACAACGATCCTCCTCAGACTCTTTCAATCGAGGATCCCACCAGTTTGAGCGAAGAGGATCTCCGGGTGGCGGCCTTGCTCCAGGGTCCCACCGATCTCCCGACACTGGCGTCCGCCGTGGAAGCGCAGGAAGCTGCCGATGCCGCCGACACTCTGGAGATTCTCGAAGAGTCGGAAGCAGCCGACCTTCTTGAGACCATGGACATCGAATCCGCTTCCGAGGCGCTCTCCGAGATGCTCAGGCCCCTCGGTCTCGGTGTGTTCGAGGATCTCATCAACGAGAATCCTGCCTATGCCGGCGGCATTCTCGAGGCCATGGCACCCGACGACGCCACGGATTTTCTCCAGGGAATCCTGCCGAAGATGCGTGACCGGCTTCTTGGAGAGATGTCCGCTGGCCGTGCCGTTCTTCTTCGCGGTCTTCTCGCGTACGACGAGGGATCGGCCGGCGGTCTGATGACGACGGACTTCCTCGCCGTTCGCGAGGAGATGTCGGTCTCTGATGCGACGGACGCCATACGACGATGCGCGGTCGATGGTGATGTCCACTTCGCTTTCGTGACGGACTGGGATGGTCGTCTGCGCGGCATACTCAGTCTTCGCCGCCTTCTGCTCGCATCCTCCGAGGAACTCGTGGGCGACATCTGCAACCGCGACGTCTCGGCGATATCACCAGATCTCGACCGCGAGGCGGTCGCGCTCGAGTTCGAGAAGTACGATTTTCTCGCGCTACCCGTCATAGACCGGCGGGGCCACCTCCTCGGTGTCGTCGAGGTCGACGATGTGATCGAGATCATTCGAGCGGTGACCGCCGAGGATGCGCAGCTCATGGTGGGTGCGGGTGCCGAGGAAGCGGTCTATTCAAGTGCGTTTGAAAAGCTTCGTGGCAGACTTCCCTGGTTGATCGTCAATCTCGTCACCAGTTCGCTTGCCGCGTTCGTGGTGCTTCAGTTCGACGATCTCATCGCGGAGATCGCCATACTCGCGGTGCTGATGCCGGTGATCGCGAATCAATCGGGCAATGCCGGTCAGCAATCTCTTGCGGTCACCTTGCGAGGCATCGTGCTTGACCAGATCCGCCCCAGAGATTCCCATCGCCTGATTCTGCGCGAGGGCTTCGTCGGACTCGTGAATGGTCTGGTCGCGGGGTTCTTCGTCGGACTTGCGGTCACGATCATCGGGATGTCTTCCGGCCGGGTCGAATGGCAGTTGGGTGCGGTCTCCGCGATCGCCATGACCGTCGCACTCACCATCGGAACCATTTCGGGTGCGACGTTGCCGCTTCTCATGAAGCGCCTGGGCGCCGATCCGGCGACGGCATCGACCATCTTTCTCACGATGATCACGGACTCCATGAGTTTTCTGGTGTTTCTCGGTCTGGCAACCCTGCTTCAAGGCTGGCTGCTCTGATTCGGTGCGCTTTTCGATTCGGCAGGATTCTGCTCGAAAGTCCCGAACTTCTTCATGTTCAAGCGTGCGATTTCTCCTTCCTTTTCAAACTGCTCGGGTATGAGAAGGTAGCTCGCGAAAAGAAACCCCACCCCTCCGACGAACGTGCCCCAGTTCGAACCAACCGTCCAGAGCACCGTTCCATCCGGCTCGTAATAGCTTGCCACCGCCGAGATCTGAAACGCGATCGATCCCAATGCGTTGATCATCACGATCCAGAAGGCGAAATCCCTCGGTTTGAAACAGAAACATCGATGACCGACTTCCAGATAGGAACATGCGGTCGAAAGCAGAAAGCACAAGGATCCGATCATGTTCGGCGCCCAGATCACCAGATTCTCCCCCGAGGGAGAGAGATTGGAGATCAGGGCGTCGCCCGTGTTGAAATTGAAGAGCACCGTGCCGATCAACTGAATGATGCTGGCCAGGTAGCCGAGGTTTCGGGGCCTCCACGCGAACAACCGCAGCTTTCCGCGGGTCGGGGACTTCTTGGTTCCGCAATCCACAAGCTCCGTCAGCTCTGAATTGATCACTTCGAGATACTGGATCAAGCCGGCGGAGGTGAAGAAGATCGAACCCACGAAGAAGATCGAGTTGTTGACGATCGGATCATGCCACCAGGCGGTCAACAGCGAAGGAAAGATCGTCAGACCCGCTCCGAGTGTGAACAGTGCCGACCCGATCATGAAGAGAATGGCCAGCCACCATGAGATTGAGGTCGGATCCCAGAACTGCAACCAGATCTTCAGGGGCACACGCTCCTGTTTCAATTCGTTCAACGGATTGAGGCGGAGTGGCTGGAGTTTCTTGCGGTGCCGACGCGAAGTCACCACACACGTGATTTCATTCTGGTCCTTGCCCAGCACCCTCGTGATGAACGGCCCGAGAAACTGAGGACGAACATCGCTGAGCTGAGTCGGAGAACCCATCTTCACGGCTCTTGGCGAAGTGTCCGGCATCGTATGTTCTGGCTTCACGGCATCTGCTCAAGAGTCCGTGTCGGCTCGTGAATCACTCGGCGTACTGGTCCATACCTTCGCAGCTGCAGACGAGATTTCGATCTCCGTAGGGATTGTCGACTCGCGCCACATGCGTCCAGAATTTTCCGTCCCGAAGCCATTCCGTCGGCCATGCCGCCTTTCTTCTGGTGTACGGGTGCGTCCATTCATCCGATCCGATCATTCCGACGGTGTGCGGAGCGTTCTTGAGGACGTTGTCTTCAGAGTCGGCTCGCCCCTCTTCGATCTCACGAATCTCCTCACGAATCAGAATCATGGCTTCACAGAAGCGGTCGAGTTCCTCACGAGATTCGCTTTCGGTCGGCTCGATCATCAAGGTTCCCGGCACCGGCCAGCTCATGGTCGGTGCATGGAAGCCGTAGTCCATGAGTCGTTTGGCGACGTCGTCGATCTTGATGCCTGCGGACTTGTCGAACATCCTGCAGTCGAGGATGAACTCATGCGCACAGCGTCCGTTGGAGTTCGTGAACAGGATCTCGTAGTGACCGGACAATCGTTCCGCCATGTAGTTGGCGTTGAGAATCGCGATCTCACTCGCCTGCTTGAGCGCGTTCGCCCCCATGCATGCGATGTACATCCATGAGATCGGAAGAATCATGGGTGACCCGTAGGGGGCCGCCGAGACCGGACCGATCGCGTGTTCTCCGGCGGTATCGGGTGTGATGATCGGGTGGCTGGGCAGGAAGGGAGCCAGTGCGCCGGTCACGCCGATCGGTCCCATGCCGGGGCCACCACCACCGTGGGGGATGCAGAACGTCTTGTGCAGATTCAAGTGACAGACATCCGCACCGAGTTCTCCCGGTCTGGTGAGTCCGACTTGTGCGTTCATGTTCGCGCCGTCCATGTAGACCATGCCACCCGCCTCATGAATCAGTCCGCAGATCTCCTGGACATGCTCTTCGAAGACGCCGTGGGTCGAGGGATAGGTGATCATCATCGCGGCGAGTTCATCTCCGCAGTCGAGAATTCTCGCTCGAAGATCCTCGATCATGATGTCGCCTCGTTCATCGCATTTGACGGGAACGACCTCCATGCCTGCGATGATCGCCGACGCGGGATTCGTTCCGTGCGCCGAGATCGGGATGATGCACTTCTTCCTGGTGTCTTCGTTTCGCGAGGCATGATACGCCGCGATGACCATGAGGCCCGCGTATTCACCCTGCGAACCCGCGTTCGGCTGGAGACACACCGTTTCGAAACCGGTGATGTCCGCGAGCCACGCCTCCAGTTGTTCGAAAAGCTTGGCGTAGCCCTCCGCCTGTTCCGTGGGAGCGAATGGATGCATGTCACTGAACGCGGGCCAGGTGACCGGCGCCATCTCGGATGCGGCATTCAATTTCATGGTGCACGATCCCAGGGGGATCATGGAATGAGCCAGTGACAGGTCACGCGATTGAAGTTTGGTGACGTAGCGAAGGAGTTCGGTTTCCGAACGGTGTGAATTGAAGACCTTGTGGGTCATGTATCCGCTGTGGCGTTCGAATTCACCCAGATGTTCCACGTTGGTGACGAGTCCTTCGGGAGTGATCGCATCGCCTCCGGAACCCGCGCCGAAGACACGAAGCAGTGCGCTCAGATCATCGGTGTTCGTCGTTTCATCGATCGTCATGCCGAGTGAATCCGGATCATCGGTTCGGAGATTGACTCTCTGATCGCGTGCGGCCACGAGAATCTTCGATCTCTGTTCGGTGGATTTCATGGGCACTCGGATCGTGTCGAACACTGGATTCGTGCCGATGTCGAATCCCATGTCTCGCAGTGCCGCCGCGATGCCGGTCGTCATCCTGTGGATGCGTGATGCGATCGCGCGGAGTCCTTCGGGTCCGTGGTAGACGCCATACATCGAAGCGACGATCGCAAGCAGAACCTGCGCGGTGCAGATGTTGCTGGTCGCCTTGTCACGCCTGATGTGCTGTTCGCGCGTTTGGATCGCCATGCGCAGTGCCAGGTCGCCCTGGGCATCCTTCGAGACCCCGATCAATCTGCCGGGCATCTTTCGAACGAGTGCTTCGCTGCATGCGAGGAACGCCGCGTGGGGACCGCCGTAGCCCATGGGAACACCGAAACGCTGGGTGGATCCGACCGCGATGTCGGCACCCCATTCGCCCGGAGGCACCAGCAGACACAGGGACATCGGATCAGCTGCGGCGACGACCAGCGTGCCTTCTGCAGCTGCCGACTCCGCAAGCGACTTGTGGTTTCGGATCATGCCATCGGTGCCCGGGTACTGGACCAGGACACCCGCCCACTGGCAGCTCTCGGCATCGAAGTCATCGATCTCGCCGATGGTCAGTCGCACACCGAGTCCCGAGGCGCGTGTCTTCATGACCTCGATCGTCTGCGGGTGGCAGTCCGAGGCCACGAAGAAATCCATTCTGTTTCGTCGGTGCTGTGCGATGCACATCGCCATCGCTTCCGCCGCTGCGGTGCCTTCGTCAAGAAGTGAGGCGCCCGCGATGGGAAGTGCTGTCAGGTCGCAGATCATCGTCTGGAAGTTAAGAAGTGCTTCGAGCCTTCCCTGTGAAAGCTCCGCCTGGTACGGCGTGTACTGGGTGTACCAGCATGGATTCTCCACGACAGTTCTCAAAATCACCGTGGGCGTGACCGTCCCGTGATATCCCATGCCGATGAAGTTGCGCCAGGTCTTGTTCTGTTCCGCCAGTCGGCCGATCTCGTGAAGAGCTTCTCGTTCCGACAGTCCCTCTTCTCCCGCAGGAGCACACAGCTCGAGTGGTCTGCGGGACCGGATCGATGCAGGAATCGCGTCATCGATCAATCCATCGATGTCCTGGTATCCCAATGATGTCAGCATCTCGGAGATCTCTTGCGAGTCCGGTCCGATGTGTCGTTGGGAAAAACGATCCGTCGACTGGATCGAGTTCTGGTTGTGGTCGTCTTGGCCAGTCATATCAGCCTCGGGGCGCGAACCTGCGATGGTCATTGAAG